>Ga0099822_1004951_pt1 | contig 17397 bp, 14 predicted proteins | sample CowpeawhiteBW_FD_76839 | JGI IMG/M metagenome (GOLD analysis project Ga0099822, IMG submission 76839) | Root nodule microbial communities of legume samples collected from California USA - Cow pea white BW | ecosystem: Host-associated > Plants > Roots > Nodule | place: USA: California | collected...
AAAAAAAAATAAAAATTTTTTTTTTTTTTTTTTTTTTTTTTTTTCCTTTTAATCAGTTCACCATTGTGGTGTGAGCAAAATATAAAGAAAAAATAAACACGTGAGATTTCGGCGCGGTAGCACAGTGTTGGAAGTTGAAAGCACGACACGATCTGAGTCACAGTGTGGTGTTCGATTGAATGGCCTCAGATCAGAGAGTGAGCGATTGAGAGAGGGTTTTGATCTGAGGATTTGGGAAGAGGAAGAAAATGGACGTGGAAAGATCGTCGCTGTGCAATTGCGTGGTGAACTTCCTGTTGGAGGAGAATTACGTTCTCACCGCATTCGAGCTTCTTCACGAGCTTCTCGACGACGGCCGCGACGACCAGGCCATTCGCCTCAAACAGTACTTCTCCGATCCCTCTCTCTTCCCTCCCGATCTCATCTCTCGCCTCAGCACTCTCCGAGGTCGTTTTTCACTCTTTTCAATTTCCTCTAAATGAATTCTGTGAGGCACACACCTTCACTGCTGCAATTTACGTTTTCTGATTGCCGGCTCGTTCTGGTGCTGGTAAACTATAGGAATGGATGTATGTATGTATGTATGCACGTGTGTGTATGCATGTATGAATTGATTATTATGCTTATACTAGTGAATGATATGTATTTTGTGCTTATGAAATTTTTTGAGTTAGAATAGATCTTTAAAACCGAAAACGATGATATGCGTGGTTGATTAGAAGAGAGTTTCAATTTGGAATGGAGGAAACAGAAGTAGAAGTTAAGAATGATTGCGGTCTTTTTTGTGGGAGATTAGAATCATACATTAAGTCATTCTCAAGTACATGTGACATTTAGGTATGGATTAACGTGATATATCAAATGTACTGGTTCATTTTATGTGAAATACACTTTTGATTTCGTTAATGTGGACTTTGATTTTGTCTGTTGTGCAATCTACGGGGGAGTTGAGCTCCGTAAAGCATATATATTCTATCCATTACTTATGAGCTATGATGTACTGTCTTCTCGATTTTCATTCTTGCAATGCAGTGGCTGATGCTCAAACTTTGTTGGAAGAGAAAGAAGCAGCAGTAGAAAAGTTAGCTATCAGTGATTATGAATTGCGTTTGGCTCAAGAAGACATCTTAAAACTCAAGAGTGAGTTGCAGAAGAAGGCAGAAAACCTTAATGAACTAAATGGTATTTTTTTTCTCTCTTCTTTTCAAGATATTGATTATTTTTAAGTTTTGTTATTGAATTAGCCTTCAATGTCATACATTTCTTACATTAAAATATGTATGATTGTGTTGGTTGCCTTTACTTATGACATTTTTTGACTTTTCACCATCTGCCACTAATAACACGATTTGGCATGGAGAGAGTATTCAAAGAAGTTACTTAAAACTTTGTGTTCAAAATTGTGTAAGAGATGGTAGTCTGCATTCAAAAGGTTGTAGATGACGTGTGGAACAAAGAATAGTGGGCTGGTGCAAGTTTTCGATGAACAAATGAAGTAATCACAAGATTGAGTGACTTGCAGTTACCTACATATAAATCTGTTGTAAATAATACTGCTACATTGCTGAGTTATCAGTTCTGGTTTAATCTTGGTTAATATATTCCCAAAATCAATATTTTGCTGAAGCAAACCCATTTATAGTTTGTTGACACCCACTACATTTTGTCTTATGATGCAATTTGGCTTTGTAGGAGATATCTGACATGCACCATCCAGCTTTTCTTTATTTCTCCTCTTTCGTAAATTCTTCTTTTTTGTTAAAATGTAGTACAGCTTGGAATACTTGATATTTCTCTTAATTTATTCTTCAATGCTTTTCTTTTTTGAAGCAGGTGCAAAATTAAGTGGAGATGTTTCAGTAAACGATGGGCAGAAAATTGAACAAAAGAAGAAATCTTTCTCCACCGATTTGGGGTCATTAAAAGAAACAGAACGTCAAGATCTTAACTGTGCTGTAAAGGAGTATTTGCTTTTAGCCGGATACCGTCTTACTGCAATGACATTTTATGAAGAGGTTGGTACTTCTGTATTGGCTTTATCCCCCCTTTCTATGACTTTATGATTCCCCCAATATGTTTTTTCTTGTTTTCTTTTCGTAGGATTTCAGTTTTGGATACTTTTGTCCTTTACCTTTTTTGGTTTGCAATTGGGAATTAAAGTGGTGACACTGGCAGCAGCTGTAGTTGCTTTGTTATGGACCATGAGGCATGAGGAATTAGTCTCAGTCACATCATGAATTAAAATGATGGTTCTACACTTAATTTTTCCCATAAAACTTAACCAACGTGTATAAAAATCAGAGGGGAGCAGTCTTATCCATATGCTATATAAGGGAATAAAAAAAACCCAAAGAACTTAAGCAACTAGCTAGATGAGGTTGCAATTTCATTGAGATTTATGGGTCCTGTTTTGTATTTCTAGTTCTTTCGGTTTTATTTTCTTTTACTTTATGATGGAATATTTTTGTCATTTTATCTCTTTTTCATTGAATGTCCTGCTATATCTGTGCTGTTTCCCCCAAGAAGCTAAAACGGAAGCTAAAGGATATTAATGTTCTTTTTTTTTTTATGTTCGTTCAAGATGTACCCAACAATAATGTGTTATCGTATAGGAATATACGATAACACATTATTGTTGGCACATCTTGAAGGAACCTGAAAAAAAAAGATATTAGTCTCCTTTAGCTTAATGGCAAAGGAAAGGAGAGATTCTGAATAATAATATAGGATTGATATTGTGTGTGGTATGTGTCAAAGATCTTGTTGAATTTAGAGAGGGAAGAAGGAGAAAGAAAGAAGATGTTTTATAGAGTAGTCGGAACGAGAATTTCTAATTATATGTGGTGGATATGTTTTTGAAAAGTCAGTATGCCACATTTTTTTTGCCTGGGCAATTCTTTGGCCTAACTTTAGCACTAATTTGATCTGCTGTAACTGTTGCTGTAGGTTACAGACCAGGATTTGGACAATTGGCACAACACACCGGCATCTGTACCTGATGCCTTACGCCATTATTATTATCACTATCTTTCATCAACATCAGAGGCTGCTGAGGTAATTTTTTATTTATTTTTATCTTGATTGTATCAGAATGTTTCTCATTGCATGCTAACTAGTGCTGAGATTTTAATCAAGAAAGAATAGTGCTGAGAAATTGTCTGACATATTTTACGGCTATGCTCCGCTTGACTTTTCAATCTTTAGTTTGGTGGGTTTTATATTATGTACCATGAATTTGTAGGTTTATGTGTGCCTTTTCCTTCTTCTATCATTATGTTAGCTTTTGCTGATGATTGATGTTTAAGTGATAGGGTTGGTATTATTAGTTTATGGTTAAAATTAGTATGAGTGGGGCATGTGTTTACAACTCGTGTACTTATTTTTATGATCTGTCAGAGTTTTGAAACTATAATCCAACCTTTTAAACTTGTGGTTGCAAACATCACAGGGTTTTCTTTAATACATGAATTCTATATGTTATCTGTCATCGACCAACTATCCCAAATGCTGTTAGGTTTTCAAAGGTACAATGGTTGGAGTAACTTCTCAGCTAACTAGATGATTGATTTTCAAGTTGAATTGATCAGTCTGCATGGATTTCAAAACTGTGGCCGAACATATTTGAAAATGTTGTATGCCATTATCTACAGATCTTTCGGTGATGTTGATAGGAACTGAGGTTACTGTGGATTAATAGAGAAAACCTCAGAGCAGCACTCTGATTACGAGGCCAATATGAAGGAAGTGTAGCAATTGACAAAGAAAACAAAAATCAGCAGGAAAACTTCCCCTTTCCCATTTCTCCCTTCTCCCCTTATCACCCACAGCCACCAACTTTACCAACATGCTTCTTGCACCTGTTCCCACATCTGCAAGTTTGATATAGCTAAAATAAATTCATTTTTAGCCCTCACCTGAATAGGAATGTCTAGCAGATTTGTTTTGATACTTATGACTTCTGAGGCTTGACAATCTGTCTCCCTTTTTGTAGTCTCTTTTCTCTAAAAAACTAGTTCTGTAGAGACAAGTTTTTTAGAGGAAGTATTTCATTTGCAATTTAATTTAAGAATTCCTACTTTTAGTAGGTGGAATTAATTCTCTTTATATTTTTGAGGCATCGGTTATTTTGAATTGACTTTTATTTGTTCTTTTGAAGATTTAGGTAAATATTTTTACCAAATTAATTCTATAATGTTCGTTGCAAGTCACTGTTTCTGCTGAATCAAACATGGATGCTAATGCAGGAAAAATTTTCCCTACTTAGAGAAAATGAAACATTGCGGAATGCAAATAAGAGTCTAAATCAAGAAAATGAGAACTTGTCGAAGAACAAAGATTTGGCAGAAGCTCTAGTAGTAACGTTAACCAAGTCCTTGGATGCAATGCAGAAAGATATTAAAGACAAAGAGAACCAGGTAATGCCTTCTTATATTTAAAAGAAGCTTACAAACAATGTCTATATTTTCAAATAAAGATATTGTTATAATAATTTAACTTTTCAGGTGAACGTTTTGAAGCAATCCTTGGAGCACCAAAGAAAGGAACTCAATGATTGCAGAGCTGAGATCACTTCCCTGAAAATGCATATGGAAGGGTCTCAATTGGGAAATAATCTAGTTGTCAGTGACACTGACAATGTTCAATCTGAATCTCTGGAGAAGTACAAGGAAGAAATTAAGAAATTGCAGAAGGAAAATGAATGGTTGAAGGAAAAAAATATAAAAGCTCCTGAATCTGAAAATTTTGTTGGTTCTGAAAATGGAAATTTGCAGACTGATGATAAAGGAGTTGAGATTCATGATGACCGAGGTGAAGTCTCTAACAGTGTTGATGTGGATTTGGGCGGAAATGCTCAATCACCAGTTGTTCAGCCTCTTAATCAGTATGACGATAAACATGAGGATACATTGCCTGAGCTATTTCATCCTGCAGATACAAACAGTGTTGTTGAAAATATAAAAAACGTCTCTGAACAAAATGTTGGGCTACAAGCAGTGGATAGCAGCTTACTTGTAAAATCAGACAGTGTGAATGATGAAGCAATATCTGAAAGGACAGTAAGTTCATTGTACTCTTGATTTGGGGAAATCCTTAAACATCATTAATTGGTTTCATATTGCTTACCTTTTTGAATAAGTGAGCCTGAAGAAATGATGTTAAGTTTTGGTCAGGACTTGGGACTTGTTCATGTTAAAAAGGGTGAACTAGGAATACTGTTGCTGGTCTCCATTGCGAGTTCCATAGTGACTCTGAAAATTATTAAGATAAAAATCTATCCCTCTTTATACAAAAAAAAGGGAAGAGTCAGGATTGACTAAATTTTTACCGAAAGAGGTCTTTGTCCATGTTATTATGTATTCATTATTTTTTTTTCTTATATATATATATATATTTGAATTTTAGCAGGGGTTAGGAACCATTCAGATACTTGCAGATGCTTTGCCAAAAATTGTTCCTTATGTCTTGATCAACCATAGAGAGGTTTGCTTCTCCATACCTTTATTTAACTTGTTCACTGTACAATATTGGCTGCATCAGTTTTCTTTGGTTGCAGGAGCTCCTTCCCCTAATAATGTGCGCAATTGAGCGTCACCCAGATAGCAGCACTCGAGATTCTTTGACCCACACATTGTTTAATTTAATAAAGCGTCCTGATGAACAACAAAGACGAATAATAATGGATGTATGTTGTGATTTTTTCTTAACTTGTTCCAATGCATGATTGAGTGCAACTTTGAATTTCACTGTTGTTGTTTCAGGCATGTGTCAGCCTTGCAAAAAATGTTGGAGAGATGAGAACAGAAACAGAATTGCTTCCGCAGTGTTGGGAACAAGTATATTGTAGCCTCAATTTTCAACTTACGCTTTGCCATTCTGAATTTGGAGCAAGGTTTTCAATTTTTTAATTGTTATGATTTTTAGATCAGTCACACATATGAGGAGCGTAGACTGCTTGTTGCTCAATCATGTGGAGAGCTTGCAGATTTTGTACGGCCAGAGATTCGAGATTCTCTTATTTTATCCATTGTACAGCAACTAATAGAAGATTCTGCTAGTGTAGTTCGCGAGGCTGCTGCTCATAATCTGGCCATGCTTCTTCCACTTTTCCCAAACATAGATAAATATTTCAAGGTCAGCCTCACTATATTTGCTTCGAGGCAATCATGGAGAAGGTTTCTGACTTGAGACTTGGCTACAATGTAAGCTCTAGAACAGGTTGACAAGACATGGTCTAGGGAATGGAGCCTTTTACCATTACCATAATATGACAGTAATTTCTAAAAAGAAAAAGAATAATAATTATAATAAAGATTAAAAGTTGCTCCAAGTCTGTATTTTTTCTGTATAGGTGGAGGATATGATGTTTCAATTGGTGTGCGACCCATCAGGAGTGGTGGTGGAAGCGGCTCTCACGGAATTGGTTCCTGCAGTTTTGAAGTGGGGAAACAAATTAGATCATGTTTTGAGAGTTTTGCTTTCTCATATTATAAACTCTGCCCTGGTATTTGTTTGACTTTGTAATGTCATTGCACCTTTGTTACTAAGAATTTCATTCTTGATTAGTACTATTTTTCTAAAGTGGAAATCATTGCCCCAATCTGCAGCGTTGCCCACCTCTTTCTGGGGTTGAAGGATCTGTTGAGTCAAATCTTCGTGTTTTGGGTGAAAGAGAACGCTGGAATATAGATATTCTGTTGAGAATGCTGACAGAATTGCTTGCTTTGGTGCACAAGAAAGTAATTGAGACATGCCCCTTTTCATCCACTCCAGAAACGACCCAAACTGTGCTACCTACTGCTTTGCTTGAATTGTATGCTAGGTAAGCTTAGCAAGAATGGCTTATGCCAATGACCTATAGTCTTTATGTCACATCCTACCATCTGAGTGATTCACGTTGAAATCTTTATGCTATTATGCATTCTTCAGGACATGCCTAGCACATTTCCATACACCGCTGAAGATAAACTTTGTATGACTGCACTGTCTAAACTGTTACTGATCCTGAATGATTTCCATTTTTGTTAGAGGGGAAGTTGAATGGGATGCCTTTGAATGGATGCATGTTGAGTGTTTTCCTAATTTGATACAACTAGCTTGCCTGTTACCTCAGAAAGAAGATAATTTAAGAAGTCGAATTTCAAAGGTCACTTACCTCTCTTTTGAAGTTTTATAATTAATTATTTTGTAGGACTTCTGAACAAAGTTTGATTATAGTTATTTCTGAGCTTTCACTTACATTACTCATTTGAATGCAGTTTCTGATAGTTGTTTCTGAAAGTTTTGGGGATTCCTATAATACATGCATAATGCTACCAGTATTCTTAATAGCAGTTGGAGATGATGCTGATTTGGCATTTTTACCCACTTCCATCCATTCAAAAGTTAAAGGTATCCGATAATTCAATATATTTGTGATTTTTTTGACATAATTACTATGTATTTGACTTTCACTTGCAGGTTTGAGACCAAGATCTGCTGTCGCCGCTAGGCTCTCTACAATGTGTGTCCTTCCGCTTCTATTGGCTGGGGTTTTGGGTGCTCCTGGAAAACAGGAACAATTAGCTAAATATTTGAGGAAGCTGCTACTTGAAGATAATTCCGTGCAGAATCCATCAACCAAGCACATTCCTGAGATTATTAATGCTATCCGCTTCATTTGGTATGATTTTAGCACCATAAACATTCTTAAAATTTATTTTATTGTTTTCCAATACTCATACTGAGCATCCTCTGTAATGCAGCATATATGAAGTAAACCATGGTATGATAGTTAATATACTATGGGAGATGGTTGTCAGCTCAAATGCGAGCATGAAAATAAATGCTGCTAAGCTTCTGAAAGTTATTGTAAGCTTATGCTTCCTTAACACCTGGTTGCATCTCATACAATTGCCAAATCTAACACTGCGGTATTCATTCGTAGGTGCCATACATTGATGCAAAGGTTGCTTCAACTCATGTTTTGCCTGCCCTAGTTACTCTTGGATCTGACCAAAACCTGAATGTTAAGTATGCTAGCATAGATGTATTTGGTGCCGTGGCTCAACACTTCAAAAATGACATGGTAATCATTACTAATATTTCCCCCTGTTTTCTGATTAAATTATGATATTATGCTCCTCGTTTCAAATTGCTGATCCAATAAAATATCTTCCAGATCGTTGACAAGATACGCGTTCAAATGGATGCATTTCTTGAAGATGGTTCCCATGAAGCTACTATTGCTGTTATTCGCGCATTGGTGGTTGCGGTACCACATACAACTGAAAGACTTAGAGATTATATCCTTAACCTTGTTTATAAATAAATTATGCTTGGAAAAATTGCTTGATGTTAACCATAGTCTCATTTACCTAGTTTCTCGTATTTTGTTGGCTTCCAAGATCTCTGAATTTTTGCTGTTTCTCTTTAACTTGACATACATCTTTTGTCCAAGATTTCCCAACTTACAGCTACGCCAAACTCAGCAACTGATTTGATGCGTCGACGGGACCGAGCCAATGCATTTTGTGAGGCAATCCGAGCTCTCGATGCTACAGGTTTCATTTAAAAATTCTACTAATCTTGTGTCCACAAACACTATTTAGCTATTTTTATTGTTGACATAGTGTTTAAGGTATAAAGATAATCTCTAACATAGTCTACTTATTTCAAGATTACTAGATAGATATTTTTCTTATATTCCATTTGTCTTGTTTTGTTTGAAAATTTATAAACATAAAACTTGTTCTATTTTAATTGGATACGAGAAATATAATTAATTGCATAATATTTTTTACGAAATATAAAATATTAATTCCATTTGTTAATTCTTTTAGCCGAAACCTTTAAATTTGACTTTAAGTAAATTAGTCAAAAGCTTAAGCAACCTTGTTTTCTACAAGTCAAACCCAAACTCCTTAGAAGCGGACTCATTTACTCCATTGAGCTAGCATACGACTGTTAATTTTCCATGGAAAGATTGTTTTGCTGATCGTCACATGTCATTGCTTCTCTTGTAGATCTTCCTGCAAACGGTGTTCGGGATTCCTTCCTGCCTGCTATACAGAATCTCTTGAAAGACCCAGATGCACTGGATCCAGCACACAAAGAAGCCCTTGAAATTATTATGAAGGAAAGATCAGGAGGAACTTTTGAGACTATTAGTAAGGTGATGGGGGCTCATATTGGTCTTCCATCATCAGTCACCAGCTTCTTTGGTGAGGGTGGGTTACTCGGAAAGAAAGAAACCGCAGACCTATCATCAGAAGCTACCGTGTCCCCCAAAGCAGCTTCACCATCGCCAGTAGAAGACACTAGATTCAGGCGGATCATGATGGGAAATTTCAGCGAGATGCTTCGTGGCAAGGCAAAAGCCCCAGAAGAAGGTCACAATCAATAAGATGTATTTCTGCATGGTAATATTTTTTGCTGGTTCAGGTACATCTGGTGAAGTTCACTATGGTTTCCCATATTTACAAACAGCAACGAAGATTTGTCTCAATAGGTAAGATTGGCCACTGTTGTTTCCCAAATATTATAGTCATTTTATATAAAAGAACAAAACAAAAATCAGTCTTTGCAGTGATTTTTCTTTAGATAGAAGAGGAAAATATAGATAAATATTTTACTGCAGGTTTGTCGTATTTTTGCTGTGTAATGATCTATTATGAATTTATTAGGCCATGTGTCAGGGAGAGGAGATATTTGAATGAGCACGGTAGATTTGTGAATTATTCAATGAATTATCGTATGACTTGTGTCGGATTTTTTACTGATATTTTATGGATTGGGAGAGAACTCTAAATTTCTTATATGGATAGAGAAAGAACATTCTGAGAGGTTCCCTTGCCTTATTGTTTGATGTTAATACACAAGGTTAGAAACAATTTCACTTTAGTTTCTTTTTGTTGAACGACATTGTGGTTAGAAGAACTTGTGACTCATTGCGAATGTGATCCTAATGATAATTGCGTTTAGGTTTGGATTTGGTGTCGGTTTAGCCTCCAAAACAGCCAAGAAGGAAGACAAGATGAAAATAACGTTTAGCATTTCAAATGGGACAAAAATAAGCCTATAAATTAAGATAAGTATTGTTTTTAGATTGGATAATATTTACAAGGATTTATAGTATGTACAAATCAAATATTTTGTGTTAGTTTTGAATTGTGTAATGATAAAAAGAAAGACTAGTATTTTTTTAATTATATACAATTTTAATATATGATAATTATTAATTGAAAAAGTTAAACATTTGTTATTTTTATCTTTACAGATAAAATCTTTGTTTATGATATATGGAACATTTATTTTATAATTATTAAATATTATAATATAAAAAATTAAGATAAAAATAAATAAATTATAAGCTCTAATTAAAAAAGAGTTTAGTTTATACAAATACAATATTAAAAGAAAATTATATGAAAGACTTAAAAATACATATGATCACCTTATTTATATCAAATAAAAGATATATTACTTAATGATATCATGTGTTTATATTATAATTATTTTAATTTGAAATCTTTTTTACTTTAATTATTAGTTATTATTTTTCTTTTCTTTTTTAGCTTTAATCTTACCATAGTAATTATAAATAAAAAAACTGTTTGAAAATAATAGAAGTAAAACCAAAATAACACTTTTATCATTGTTATATTTTTTAATTATTAAAACATATTCGAATATATAAGTTATTTAAAATTGATTCAAGTAAAATTCATATTAAAACAAATTTTAAAACACAGGTAGTTTGTACAGTAAAGTGTGAGGAATACCAAACAACATATCTTTTTGGTTATTAAATTAATTTCATCCTCATGTAATATTTTTCTCCTCAGATTATTCATTTTCACCCGTCACCGACAACACATATTATTGTTATTAAATAATGCATTTTTTCTAACTTTTTTTCTTCTCATTCCCTTTATTGTGTCTTTGGCTTTTTGTTCTTAACTCTTCCACAGTGTCCTCCATCAACATTACCGAAGGAATCTTTGGAAATAAGTATTAAATTGTGTCTTCCATTCTTCTTTCCTTCTCAAAAACTCTATGTTCCTTCTTTTCCAGAAGTGTTCTTCACTCTGAAACTTTCCTTTTTGCAGGGTAAGATTCTTTATCCATTTCATACATTCTTTCATGCTTCCAATTTTACTTTCCTGAGAAACACAAAGAACAAAAGATAAGGGAAATTACTTGTATCACATTATTATTTTACTTTTTATTCACTTCTAAAATTTTATAATTTATTCACAAGTCATTTTTTATATAGTTTTTTGTCTTATAATAATTAGGTGTATTTATAATTTACTAGCTTATTTATTTATACCAACTTGAAAACGAATATTAAATATATAACCTATTTTTATAATTTTTTAGAAAAATTCTGGGGCCCAGGCCAGGCCCATGGCACGGCACACGTATTCATGTAAAATTGAATAGCTTAGGAAGCACAGTATCTGTAACTAATACTCATAGCAACAACTAACTGCTAACAACTTCCCTGTCTTCTTCATAAATACACATATTTATTAAACTATAACATGGACACCTATTTTATTTTGGCTTATTTAGTAAACTGGGTCTTTTGATTTATATATTTATTTTTATTCCATTGACTTTTTTTATTGTAATGTTATTTAAAGAGTTATACGTCAAAACTTAAGTTTATTATGTACAAAATTTAGATATTTTTTTTAAGAATTAAATATGTTTTTGACCCTTTAACTTTTAGTAAATTTTGAAATTAGTTTATTTAGAAACTTTAGACTAATTTAGTCATTCATCCTTCGAAAAGTATGGATTTAGTCTTTTTAATCAAATTTTGTTAAGTTTATTTGACATTTCAAGTTATTTCATAATAGTATTTGACTTAACATTAAAGTAAAAATATGTCAAACAGTATAAACAACTCAAATACAATACTGAAATGCGTACAAAACATCAAATAAATCTAACAAAATTTGATTAAAGGACTAAATTCACATATTTCGAAAGATGAAGAACTAAATTAGTCCAAAGTTTCGAAATTAACTAATTCCAAAATTCACTGAAAGTTAAGAAAACAAAAACATATTTAACTTTTTTCTAATTTGTAATCTGATTTTGACATGTGGTACTTTGAAATTAGAAGATAACTTTAATTTTAACGAGTTACATATTCAGATTTTAAACTTGACATTTACAAATGATGTTAATATTAATTTAACATAATATTTACATTGAATTTTCATTTAAAAAAATAAGAAGTCAATTAAGTTGTATTTTAAAAATAGCAAATCAAAGATGTAAAAATAGGAGGGAAATTTTTGATTAAATCTTTTATTTGTTGTTTGTTTTTTAAATTGACAAATTTTAAATTTAAACTCACTCAATTACGTAGCCGCATCATGCATATGGGAAAGGAAATTATTTAATTTTGTTAAATTTAACTATAAAAATATTAATATCACGATATTTTTAAAAATTGAAGCACCGGATAGATCAATTTAAAAACGATTTCTTGTATTTAAAATATTATCTCTACTAAAAACATATACACAAATTTAACATGTTATGTGTGAATAGTCGTTTGATTTTTTATATACCGAGATTGAAGTTTTCTTTGCTTCCCTAATTTGGATAAGTTAAGAATTAAAATTGTTGTTATAAGAATAGCATTTGGTTCTCTCTTCTCAGATACCAGCTTGTTTTGAAAAAAAAAAATTATACATAACAAATGAAAAACTAAAATAGTGTAATTTTATTGGTTCACTGTGAATATTTAAGTAAACCAAAACATTACTTAACAGAAATATGTATTAATTAAGTCAATAAACGAGCTTATTTTTCAAGTTTTTAATTATAACGCTGCAACAGCTGAATGAATGAGAATATATTTAACTTCTGAAATATGATAATATATATTATAAGCAACAAAATATTCACAACTTTATTAATAACTAATTTTTTTTTGGAAATTTATATTCACTTCTTTTTAATGAGATGCCGACATTTTTCTACTCGGACAACACACTTGATATTTTATTCAACAAACTGAAGTTAGTAAAACGACTATATGTTGGATATGTTATTATATAACCTTTTTAATAAATTCAAAATTCATTTTATACATAATATTAATTATTACTTTTATCATTAATAATTAAACTTCGGAGAAGTAAAATCAATAGCAATGCATGTTTAACTAAGAAAGATTCTTCACTAAAAAAATTCCGAGTGTGTCATCTTCAAATAAGGAATAAAAGAACTAATAGAGCTATCATTTATCTTTTCTGAAAAAGTTCTTGTTTTTCCACTTCGTATCGCCAGTAATTTAATAAACACATTTTTATTTGACTAGTGTCTTAAAGGTGTTGCTTTAAAAACTAAAAGAGAAGTTTCTTCTATAGTTTCTAAATATAGTATTATATTTTGAGTACTATTATAAAAGGATGATAAAAATGGTGTAGAGTACATCAATTATTTTTGTGACATTGAAAAAAGTAACTCAAGTTATTATTATCAATTATAAAAAGTTACAAAATAGTTTAGTGATAAAAGTTGAAAAGAGTATGAGAAATTGTGGGTTTAACGATCTTATAGTAACACTTAGAAATTATAAGGTTGATTTTGTATGTTTATAAGAGAGGACAAAAAAATATAAATTCAATTTTTTCCACCAACAAAATACAAAAAAAATATATTATCAATTATATTTTTTAACTTAATAATAAATACTTAATCCAATAATTAGTATCAAAGTTTGATTAATGTGAAAGTATTAAATCCACTAAAACGTTTCTTAAAATATTAAAACTATAATGGAAACATACCAAACAATGATAATCCATTTGTCAACTCACTAATATGTTTGGTTAAAAAAATAGTTAAACATTACAAAGTCCAACATAATGAGTATAACCATACGAGTTGGCGAGCCAATCCGACTCATCACAAATTCAATCCGGATGAGCTGAGTTTTTGTTGAACCGTATAAAAATTTGTAAATTTTTTTTAACTCAATCCAGTCCAAATCCATAATAGACCAAGTTGACTAAGGTTTTGATCCACTTTAACGGCTTCGAGCATTCAACACTCAAAATTTCACACATATTTGGCATTATACTTTTCTGTTCTTTATATATATATATATATATATATATATATATATATTTACAGATATAAAATTTCACTCTTTTTATAATGAGTTTACCCATAAAGAAAAGTTGTAATATGGTTATTTTTGACGTGAAACAATTTTTTTCCATGTGAAATAAATAACCCCAAAAGAGAATTACCTAGGAAGCCCACCTCGGAATTACATTAAGTATAGAGATATCTGGGTGCGAGAATTTCATAGTACTTACGAAACACGTAGGGTCCATTGCATTGAAATTAAGGTGATGTTAGTCGTGCAGATTACACAGAAACCACTAGTGAATGCCACGAAAATTTCGGTGGTGTTAATGCAAAATAATTGTAAGTAACAATATCATCCCAACGCCCCTCCCATTAATGTCGTGGGGTCATTCCCATTCACTTCCCACCGATACACTCCATCATTATTAATTGAAACCAAACCACTAACCACACACACCCACTCTCTCTTCACTTCACTTCACTTCACTTCTTATATATATATATAACTCTTCCACTGCCACTTTTTATCAGTGTCAGTGTTAGTGAGAGCGAGTTCAGCATTAACAAATCATCACCCTTTGTTCTCTGTGTTGTTGTTTTAGGAAGATGACGATGAAGATGAAGATGTCGGTTGTGTGTGCAGTGGTGGTTGTGGCGCTGTTTCTGATCGATGTGGGACCTGTGGCTGAGGCTGTAACTTGCAACCCAACCGAATTATCGTCATGTCTTGCAGCAATCACTGGCGGCTCTGCACCCTCAAGGGCTTGCTGTAGCAAGCTGAAGCAGCAAGAGCCATGCTTATGCGGTTACATAAAAAACCCGGCCCTTAAGCAGTACGTCAATTCTTCTGGTGCCAAAAAGGTCCTTAGTAGTTGCGGCGTTACCTACCCAAAGTGCTAAATACATATACAAACAAATTCAATAACACAGTTTAATTTATACTGCGTATAAATTAAGCTTCAATACGTTTCTATCGTATTATATACGTACTTTGCTGTGTCTTTGGATGTGTTGTAAGAGTTTCTAGAGCTGAATACGTACGTGCGGTGTATACACTACTAGTATACATCCTGTATTCACCAGGGAATCATCATATCTATGTCTGTCTCTGTTCACACCTATAAATAAAGAGATACTCATGCTCTCTTCTCTTCTCTTCTCTCCTTCTTCATCGTTTTCGATCATCATGCACCAAAGAGAAAACTCAGATAAATAAAGCAACAAATTCATGGTTAAGGTTTTCATATACTAAAAACAGTAAACGACAGAATGATATTTTTGTTTGTTAAATTAATTGATGCTTTGTTGAAGATTTTTCTGTTCCAGCGTTCTGGAGAAGAGTGGAGTTGGAAATTTAATGTTAAGTAACAGCAAATCATATTGGTTCCTTATTAGTTGAAAATGTTTAAATAAGTTATTAACTTAAATTGTTTTAATTGGATATTTGATCTTTTCAGTTTTTGTTTTTTTTTTAAGTTATGTCTCAGGATATAAAACTGTTATAAATAATTAGGTTTTAGCAATTTTAAGTCTTCAAAAACTAATACTAGAGATATAACTTTTTTAGCTTCAACATGGGATTAAAATATATGTTTAAAAAATTTAAACAATGATTAAAACAATTAATTTTAAAAGTGTATGGGGTTATCAGACATGAACTTGAAATTGTCTGGGTGGTGTAGTTGGTTATCACATTAGTCTCACACACTAAAGGTCCCCGGTTCGAACCCGGGCTCAGACATTAGTTTTTAATTTTTTTCTTTTTAATAATTCAATTTATATTTTAGAAAAGCTGGCTAATAGAAATAAAATAAAATAATTTTTACTTGCACCATCGTAATCACTATTTTGTTTTTTTAATATTATCATTTTCATGCAACATTTGAAATTCATCATGAATTTTACCTTGTACTGTCATCTATTGCTGATATAAAAAAAAAAACGTATTGATTATTTTTATCATTTATGTGAAATAATTTACTCTAAAGATAATCAGATAACAAACATAAACACAAATTTTCGATAGAAATCCAAACTGTGTTTTACCATTTTCTAGACTACTAAGCCATCTCCCTAAATTCAACTTTTATTATTCGTTTCCTTTAGCTTTATTACATATAAATATTTGTTAACTTTACATTCTACTTTGACGTTTTTAATTATGGTGGCAATTATAAAAGCATAATAAACGTTATAGCGAGATATATAGAATGATAAAATTATGATTAAAAACAGATCATGGTGGACCTATTTATAATGAAGATAATGTTAATATTAGTATTGGTGGTAATTATATCAACGGTGAAAATAACAATAATTAGTATGACATTAATAATATTAATAGAATAATGGTAGATGATAAAAAATAAGAATGATGGTAATAATGATAAATGATAAAATAATATTAATAAAACCTATTACACTGATAATTAATAAAAATAAGAATGCTAATAATATATGATAACAAAAAAATGGAAATATTAATGAACAATGTAAAATGTGATGATTGCATACGAATGATGATGATAGTGCATTTGATCATGAAAGAGACAGTTTCATCTAATTTTTCAATCAGTTTTTTCTCCTAAATAAAAAAATTACAGTCTACGAAAAAAGATAAAATAAACAAATATTTTCTCGTGGATGTAGCGTATAATTGATTATAATATATAAGATATTTATGTATGCTGAAAAATTAATAGAATGAAATTCGTTCCACTTTCGTATAATTTGAGATTTTTCTTTCTTTTATTTATTACAATGCCTAAATGTTTCTTAATTATCTGAGAAAATATTGCGAAGTTGATTTCTTATGAGAAAAATATGTTTATAATTCCTATCTTTTTCGTCAAAACTTTGTTTGTTTTTTATAATTTCAAATTGATGAATTATGACTTTATAAAACTATACAAATTTTAGTTATTATCTCATAATGACGGTAAAAAATATCATTAAGTATAAGTACAAAGAAAATTACTAAATTTACATATTCATAAAAGATGTTAAATATATTTTTATATCCAAAATATCGTAGTTTAGTTTTCAAATTTTACAAATTATAAATATAGTTTTTTAATCTAATTATGTAAATTTTTTGTATTTATTTACATTATTTAACATGTTTAAACTTAAATATTAATCCACATCGCGTTTAGGAGATAAATTTCTTTTTGACAAAAAAAATGTTATTTTGAAAACAAAAATATCAAAATTTAAGATAAAATTGATTTCAGTTCAAATATATATATATATATATATATATATATATATATATATATATATATATATATATAT
>Ga0099822_1004954_pt1 | contig 17390 bp, 3 predicted proteins | sample CowpeawhiteBW_FD_76839 | JGI IMG/M metagenome (GOLD analysis project Ga0099822, IMG submission 76839) | Root nodule microbial communities of legume samples collected from California USA - Cow pea white BW | ecosystem: Host-associated > Plants > Roots > Nodule | place: USA: California | collected...
ATTTTTATATAAAAAAATATATATATATATATATATATATATATATATATATATATATATATATATATATATATATATATATATATATATATATATATATATATTTCTCTTAACCTTTAGTTTGATAATATTTTTCTTTCTTTGGCTATACACAAAATTCACTCATATTTTAAGTTGCTTTCTCTTTTATCATAATATCATACACAAAACAGGAAAATTAATAAAATAATTATTTTAATTTAAAAATAAAATAAAAGAGAATCTTTTAATATATAAATATGGATATATAAATATTAATTTTAGATTTAGAAAACGAACTAAAAGTAGAAGAGTTAAAATCCTATATAAGACTTAAAATAAAATTAAACGTATAAAATTTAACTTCGCCCTACCAAAGTCATTTGTTTGGATAATCATATCCAAGAAAACAAAACAAAAAAATATTTAAAGTAATCTTGTTATTACAATGGAAACAAACAAGAATCCAATTATTCCCACTTCCAACCTTTATCTTCTTCCACAGCTAGGAGCAGAGGCAAAGCAAAACAACAAAAACAGTGAGAAAGGAAAATTGGAATTAAATTTTCAATCCCGTGACCCTTAGGGGCAAAAGCGTAACTTCACAAGAGAAGATAGTTGTCCATTGTAGCGGGAACTAACACTCTTTCTCTCTCTTGGCACTGTGAGTAGTGGAACCTCTATTTTCTGATAAGAACACGACCATGCATTTCCACAAAACACTTTTTTTTTTTTTCATTGGTCGTGAGTTCCCATAATGCCCTTCTCTTTTCCCTCGGAAGCGTCGGCAGTGTATTTTGTAGGTTTGTGAGGAACAAAGCTACAAATAAGGAACCCCCAAGGAGGGGAATTTTAAGGGCCCCTCTCTTACTCAACCCTGTCAAAGGTGTCAAGCACAATATTTTGTTTGTATTTTGTGTGTGCAGCAAAGGGTGGTGGTGCTTGTTGTGGTTGGTGGTGGGGTGCGCAGGATAAGCAGCAAAGTTGGGTGAAGGGTAGTGAGAGAGAATCAAACAGTCCAAATTTTAAAAGAATATATATAAAAAGGGAAGAGAAAAAGGATTGGTCTTTTTATTAACAAGAAAACAACCCATCATAGTTTTAAGGCCATTTAATTGGTTCCTCTTGCTCTTGTGTGTGCGCTATAAATCTTTTATGGTTTTTGGTTACCCTTTGGGTTCTATTGGGAGTCTAAGATACCCACTTTCAGATTTCTCATTGAGTTGAATGCTTTTGGTTAGGAAGGTTGCTGCAATGGGGAAGGTTGTGTTGTTGTTTCTTTACATGTTGGTGGTGGTGGTGCTGCCTTTGGCTTTTGCTGATTCAAGTCAGAAGCTTGAGGTTCAGAAGCACTTGAAGAACTTGAATAGGCCTCCCGTAAGGTCCATCAAGGTATAGAGAGAGAAAGAGAGAGCTAGTTTTCCTTTCTTTCTTAATTCTGCTATGACTTTTATTTCTCTTTTGCCTCTTCTACTTTTCACTGATTCCTTAACTGTTTTTTCTAATTGGTGTTTGCACAACAATGGAACTTTTTGGGTGAAAGGAACTTTAATTCTGGATGCTCCTGTTGTCTCACCTGGGGGGCTTCATTTAGTCTCTTTCACTTGTTCTTGAATTTTGAGCAGAATCTACGTTAGCTTTTTAGTGGCACTTTTTTTTCCCTTGGTTTTGCTAGGAATTGTAGTGTAATTGGTTTGGTTCATTTGCTTTTTATGTCCATCCATGAGCATAATTCTTTTCTGCAAGTTTCTAATTTGCATTTCTGTTGTTGTGAAAGCAGAGTCCCGATGGAGATATTATTGACTGTGTCCACGTCTCTCACCAGCCAGCTTTGGATCACCCTGACCTCAAAAATCTCAAGATTCAGGTGAAGAATTTTACTTTTCTTATCCACTGCCTTTTCATTTTACAATTCAAAATTCTTTCCCTGGTTAGCTCCTTTTTTCTTTCTCTTTCCTTTGCTCAAACTTGAATTTCTAACAATCACGGGTTTTTGATACAGATGAAACCAAATTTCCATCCTGAAGGGCACCCTTTTGGGGAGAGCAAAGTCTCTTCAAATTCAAAGCCTATTACTCAGCTGTGGCACCAAAATGGAAGGTGCCCTGAAGGAACAATTCCTGTGAGAAGGACCTCAAAGAATGACATACTAAGGGCAAGCTCTATTCAGAAATTTGGAAAGAAGAAGCAAAGGAGCTTTCCTCAGCCAAAGCCTGCAAAGCCTCTACCAGACCTCATCAGTCAGAGTGGCCACCAGGTACTGCTGCTTTACCATGCATGATACTTGTAATGCAGCAACAGCCACTTCAATTGGGAGGTTCAATTGCTAATTACTCAGCAAAACTACCCTCATTTCTCATTTATTTCTTTTCTATGACCAATAAAAGGAAAATTAAAAAAGAAAAACTGTTTACTATATTGGGCCTCTTTTCTATGCAAAAGAATATAGAAAAAGTTGTAAACTACCATATTAGGTCTCTCCTTTTTATGCAAAAGGAAAAACAAGATAGTATGGGAGCAAAAGATAAAAGCTGTTTACTTATTTATTGATTTCTCCTGATTTTTTGTGTATTTTCCTTTATCCCTTTGATCTTTTTGGAGCATTTAGCATGCCATAGTTTATGTGGAGGGAGATAAGTATTATGGAGCCAAGGCAACCATAAACGTTTGGGACCCAAAAATTCAACAACCCAATGAATTTAGCCTGTCTCAAATGTGGATTCTGGGTGGCTCTTTTGGTCAAGATCTCAACAGCATTGAAGCAGGTTGGCAGGTATTATTAAATATTTTCTCCATTGTCTTCTTCTGTCTGCAAATGTTCTCAAATTCAGCATCCTCATAAAGAAGAGATTTATCACCTTCCTTTTAATTTCCAATTTCTGTTTTTTTTTTTTCTGTTCTTGTAATCAGGTCAGCCCTGATTTGTATGGAGACAACAACACTAGACTCTTCACTTATTGGACAGTGAGTTATCAATTCAAGCACTCAAATTTTGTCCTTTCCTCTAATTACTTTTGTATTTGTTATTCACTTGATTCATTCAATTTTTCCACCACCATGACAGAGTGATGCATATCAAGCTACTGGTTGTTATAATCTCCTTTGCTCCGGCTTTATTCAAATTAACAGTGACATAGCTCTAGGAGCAAGCATCTCCCCTCTTTCCAAGTATAGCTCTTCCCAATATGATATCAGCATCCTGGTCTGGAAGGTACATTTTCATATCCTTTTTAATATATTATCTCTTCATATTGGACATTCTGGCATGAAAATATGCCCAGCACTCAACAAACACCACCATTAGTATATTGCTACCGTTTGTTTTGTGCAGACCACACTAGTCAATTATAAATTGAAAGAATCTCTGACACACACTTCATTATATCTGAATGCTGCATTGTTTTAGGGGTCCATGAATTTAATAACATGGAAGAAAGTCATATAATGTTGTCTATTATGGAAAACCAATGTGTATGTAGGACCCCAAAGAGGGTAACTGGTGGATGCAGTTTGGAAGTGATCATGTTATGGGATACTGGCCAGCTCCTCTATTCTCGTACCTTTCTGACAGTGCCTCAATGATTGAGTGGGGAGGAGAGGTTGTGAACTCTGAATCTGATGGCCAACACACCTCAACTCAAATGGGAAGTGGCCATTTCCCTGATGAAGGTTTTGGCAAGGCTAGTTACTTCAAGAACATTCAGATTGTTGATGGTAACAACAAGCTTAGACCTCCAAAAGACCTTGGCACTTACACTGAGCAAGATAGCTGCTACAATGTTCAAACTGGCAGTGCTGGAGATTGGGGTAACTACTTCTACTATGGTGGTCCTGGTAGAAACCCCAATTGCCCTTGATCATTCTTTTTAAGCAAAGAAAACTGAAAAGAAGAAGAAAAAAAAAAAAGAATGAGTAGGTGTTCTTTTTGTCTAGTTTAGCTGTTTTAGTAACTTGTGGTACCACTTAGAGTTGTGGTGTATAATGAAGCTCTTGATCCTTCAAAGTCTCCAAAAAATTGTTGGAGAAAAAGGCTGTGAGAGTTTCTAGATTTACAAGAAACAAGTTTCTTCATTGGTTTCCCTGTTTATATAAATATATATAAATATTTGTTGTTTTTGTTTGCTCCTCTCTCTGGAGCTGTGAATGTGAACAGAATATTCTGTTATGGTACATGGAGACTGTATTTTTTTATTTCACTACCATGTTTCATCAGTGAAAAGCTGTCTCAATAAGGACATTTGTTTATGTTTATGCTCTTGCTTGTGACCTAACCTAAGTGGGTGGCTTTTTAATTGAACAAAGTAATGTTGGAAAGAAAAAAAAATAAAAATTGAGATGCATGCACACATGTGATTATGCAGTTGAAGGGTGGTCTAGTTTAGTCAGTTCACATCTTTGTGCACAATTTATGGCATTAAAGTTTATGTTTTTGTAATTGGAATATACTTCACATCACTTATCCTAGACTATAGAAGAGCTTAGAAAAAGAGAAAAAGAGAAAAAGATGTGAAGAAACGCGTTATTATCTCCTTATTGTGATGCTGATATAGATGGACCCATATGAGACTGAATGGTATGTTAGTGTGGCAAGCTAGCATTTTCTTTCATAAAAGCCACCCTTGTGGTTGGTTATGCACCCACCTCTTTATCACTTACCCTTAATTTATTCATATTTATATTTATTTCACCCTTTAAGAAAGTGGCATTATATATACATGTATACAAGTAGGGGAAAAGCTTTATGATTTATCTACTAAGTATATACAAAGAGTGTTCTATAGTGTAATACTATTTGAGTATAAACTTTTTTATATTGTCAATCAATTATTTAAAATGATTATAATAAAAAATTGTGCTTTGTTTAGTTTTTTGCTAATGAATCAAGTGTGCTTTATTTAAGAAATCAAGTGTTTTCTCTTGATTGAAAAATTGTGTTCAAACATATTCATATAAAGGGGCTTTCAGAAATTGTAATTAAATCAAGTTTATATCCAACTGAATTTCTTAGAAAATTTGAGATTTTTGAAAATTAAAAAAAAAATAGCTCTTAAAAATAAATTGCTTATAAATAGAACTATTTTGACTAAACTTTGATTAAGTTTACTTAAAATATATTACAATTCAAATAAATTTGTCTGACCAATTATGCATATCAGTTTTAACAAATAATTTTTATAGTTTAATTAAACTTACAATTATTTAATTCATGCATTAAGCTTCAATTTAAGACGATTTCATTATTGTTGGTTTATGTCAACTGCTTTTGATATCAATTGTTTTAGCAAATTAGAATGAGGGTTTTCATCTTGTTTGTTCGGTTCTTTTTCTTTTTTTTTTCTTAATGGAAAAAATTATATAAACTTCCATTAACAAAATAAATGTCTTTGGAGTTCCAAAGCAAATTTTGTAATTAATCAAGAACAAAAAACTTATTGTGAACTAATTAAAACGAATACACCATGAATAATCTTGTGGTAATTTTTATATGAATGTGTATAATGCTCATGAAATATACTCAATGTTAAGTCTACTCCGATTTTGAAAAGCATGGCTTTTAAGCTCAATTATTATGGCTTTTTATTGTATGATTTAAAAATTAACCTCGACCCCATATGTTTGGTTAAGATAGAGTAAAATGACACAATTAACAATATAATAACTTGAATTGAAATACGTCATTAGTGTTTTCTTTTATTATTTTTGTTGAAGTTTTTGTTTTTTTCTTTATTGTGACTGGTTGTTAAAGCTCTTGTTATGTCCCGTTAATTATGTTTCAGCTTTACATGAAGGAGAAATCAGAAAAAAGATACTTTTCTTCAATTAGGTTTAATAGCTTTATAAAAAGATTCCATCTTTTTCTTTCTTTAAAAAACCAAATAATGATATTGCAAAGAGATGTGAAAGTTCTATCACTTGTCATGATTGCAAAATTAATCTCATCACAGTGCTCATGGAAAATTTCCTATCAAAAAGACCTTCCGTTGGAGAACTACAAAGTTAAACTTGATCATGCAATTAAAATAAATAGTCAACATTATAATTACGTGACCAATTATATATATAATAATAGTAATGATTAAAATCTCAAATCTTATGTTTTTTTATAAATAAGATGCAGTAGTTAAAGTTTTGAATACGTAATAATATTTTAACTCATTATTTTTATCTATTTTTAATTTATTATTCCAATTATTCTTTTATTTTTTATTTTGATTTTTTCTAATGGTGTAATGTGATGATTTAAGAATGATTGAAGTGATAAATTAAAAATTAATCCAAAAAAATTGATCAAAATATTATTATTCGAACAGGAATAGGATAAGAAATAATGATATTTTGACCGTTTTTTTTTACTCAAGTAAAATCATCATTAATTTTTTGAATGATATAAGATTTTTATAAAGAGGTAAGTCTTATTTGTTTTTTTTAATCATGAAGAGCTGTTGAAACAAAATCTAGTGAAGAAAATATGGATATATGAGCAGTAGAAAATAGTTTTCTTTTTTTTATCGGTAAAAAAATATATTTGATATAGAAATACTTGGAGTGTTGGAATTCATTAACAAAATTCCATAAATTGTAGAAGGATATGAAGTAAATGGGGATGAAATTTAAAAATGTTTGATATTATATTCCTTGAGTTTAATTTCTCCTGAAGCAAATGTTCTATATATATGAGTATGTCTCCTACACATATACACCTATATGTTTATTAAATGGCATAGTTTTTTAGCAAAGGTCTATAAGCCCTAGAAAGAAGGTGTCTCTTCATTATTATTGAAGTGAGATCACATGTCCTTTCAAACCTATATGTTGTATATATATTTTTTCTTTGGAGAAATAGTGATACATTAATGGTGTTTGGGAAGAAGATGCCTATAAAAGGTTGGTGCAAGAAACACTTAGGAGTCAATTTCTCATAATGACTCCATTAATGTGGTTCATGGTGAGTTAGGGCAAATTGCTGAAAGCAAAACCCTTTTTACCCAAATGTTAGTTTTTGAAGTCAAAGCATGTATTTATGCCACATGTGATGTGAGTGCATGTTGTGTGCCATAGAGCTGTCCATCAATACATAAATAATTAATGATTAGTTGTTGTTCCATTCAACAAGTTTTTCAAACATATCCAAGTTAGGAACGCCAATTATGCTAAAAGGATAAGACTTTGATTTTGAGATGGCTTTATCTGTACTTTTTATTCTCTCCAAAATTTTTATAAACCTGGAATTTTTTTTTTTTTACAAATTTGTTAAAGAGAATTTACAAGAAAAGATTTTTTCATTTTTTTTATGAATTTTAATCGGCAGTTCGTGAGTAATTAATTTTTACAAAATTATAAAATTTACAAATATTTTCTACAAAATTTGTTGTAAAAAGTGTTTTATATAAAATATTTTAAATTGACAGCAATTTCTTGTAAATTTTTTTTTCATAACAAAATTTATAAATATTTTCTAAAAAAAATCTAAAACAAAAATTACAAGAAATGTGAATTTTTTTAGTAATCAACTTAATTTTTCGTGAATTTGAATTATATACGCAGGGGATAGATTTGTATCAATTTTTGATGACATCGTATATTAATCTTGGCATTATATATATATATATAGTTAAGTCATACAATTAAGAAGTATGTTTTTACAATTAAAATATATTTTATAATATACTTAATATAATAAAATATATATTGCTCGATATTATATTATTAAGTTAAGAAGTTGTATTATTAATACACGATTGTCTTAAAAATATACTTTTTAAAAATATATGAAAATGAACCAAGTAATGGCCTAAAACATAATTTATATTTATTCATAAATTATCAAACCTTTTCTTTTTTAAATTTCAATCAATATTTTTCAATTAAAACCACATCAAAGAAATATGTTCATAAAAATTCTCATTGAAATATGTTCATAAATGACATAAAATTTAGAACCATTAAACTTACATTAGATTCTAGACCTTTTTAAGTTCTGAAATTTTGAAGTGTAAATAAAAGAAATATTAAAATATGGATTTTATTGAAGAAAGATTGTAATAATAAGATCATAAAAATAATATAATATAATGAAATTAACAAAGAAATTCATTTTTTCTATCGACAAGTGTAAATATAAGTGTATAAAAATATGTATTTAAATAGGAGTATTTGGATACTCCAACTCACAGTACCTAATATGGATTAAAGATGATCTTATAATATGAAGTTTTAAATTTACAATCTAGATTAGAAATGTTTATATTTAACGTGCCTAATGGAGATAGTGCCTAACACGTATTTGAGTTGGAGTCAACCACAAATAATGCCTTTGACAAACCAAAAGTAAACAACGGGCAATGTTTTTTTCTTTTAATTATTATTATGTTTTGATTACCATGGAAGAATTTAATCTCATATATATCTCATATTAAAAAATATATTTTATCAATTAATTGAAAATAATCTCAAATTCAATCACTACTATAAATTTTCATATTACATGAGATTTTTCTTGCAAATTTGTTAAAAAGATTTGTAAGAAAAAAAAAATTTCTACTATTTTTTCTAAAAATTTTGATTGACAGGTAATTTCTTCGTGAATAATCACTTCTTACAAAATTATAAAATTTGTAAGTATTTTCTATAAAATTTATTGCGAAAAGTATTTTATACAAAATATTTTACAAGAAAATTGGTAGTAATTTTTTTCAATTTTCTTTTCTCATCCAAATTTGTAAGTATTTCTTACGAAATTTAAAAAAAAATAAAATTAACAGGAAATATTAGGTATTTTAGTAGTAAATATTTTAAATAATCAGAAAAAAATAAACAATATATTATCATGCATTTTTTTTTTCGTCTTGGCGTGAGTTCTTTTGAATTAGTGAATCAGAAGCTAATCATGTGACCCATGATAATATTGTGTTATTTGATTTATTTGACCATATTTACTGTTGTTCTAACTAAAGCTTTGCTGGTGTTTATCATAATTAATAGTTAGAACCTTTTAAATGAATGATATTAGATATCGAGATTAACGTTAGTTTAAATTGATTTGAATGGTTTCCAAAGCACACACACCTTGTTTTTATTTATTTTGAATTTTTAATACTGTTATTGTCATGCAAATAACCTTAAATTGTTCTTGAAATAGACATCAATACAACACTTGTGAACTTTAAATAAGAAGTGCTCTACAATCAAGGTAGATTGGAAACAAGATTCAGACAACATATTAAAAACAAAAAACATGCACTCAATGATGAATAAAGAAATCCACGTAGGTAGATTCCTGTTTATTACATAATATATATGTTAAGTTCCCATACATATACGTAGCAGAAAAAAATGTTGAGCATGCTTGCAAGACCCTCCAATTCCACGTTTCAACCAACCCTGCCAAAAGTTGTTCCAAACAATAAGATCAATTAAAATAATCAAGTAATTTAACTCGAGTGTAAAAAGTTTACCAATGGGTAAAAACTATATGAAAATAACAGTGAGTAAAGGAAATAAACCCTAACAGCAGACTTTTCATTATGATTTGAAAGTTAAGGCTTAAATATGTTTTTGGTTTTTCATGTTTTGGTAAAATTTTAAATTAGTTTTTCTTCAAAAATTTTGATCAATTTAATCTTTTATCTTTAAAAATACATGAATTTAATTTTTCTAATCAAATTTTGTTAAGTTTAGCTGACGTTTCAAACGTATTTCATGATAGTATTTGAATTGTTTATACGCTTTGACACATTTTCGTTTCAATGTTAACTCAAATATTATCATAAAATGCGTTTAAAATGTTAAATAAACTTAACAAAATTTGATAAAAAGAACTAATTTACGCATTTATAAAGATGAATGACTAAATTGGTATAAAGTTTCAAAGAGGACTTATTTCAAAATTTACTGAAAGTGGAGGGAGAAAAAACATATTTAAACTTTAAAGCTATTAAAAAAGTCACCTAAAATTTCACTCATTATTTGATACACTCGTATAATTTGTTTTAAAAATTCAATAAAGTAATAATAAAATTCATTAAAATTAATAATTCTGTACTAAAAAAACGTTTTCAGAAGTATTTTTAGGATTAAAAGTAAGAGAAAAAAAAAATGAAACGAGATTATTCACAAACTAAAAATAAAAACTTGAAGAAATCATATGAAACCTTGTACTAATTGCATCATGGATCAACTCAGTTTATGCAGATAAAATTGTCTGATAATGTTTTCTTCTGAAAAGATTATGCTAATTAAATAGTGTTCTGTTTTTTAGTTTCTTCTGTATATGTTTTATGTGAAGGCTACTGGTTTGAAAAGAAAAATAAGAGAGCTTATGGGTTTAACTCTTCCCCTAACTACGGTACGTGGATAAAAGAAAAATTGTGAAGGCTATAAAAGAATGTTACTTGGAACAATCTGCATTGGGGGAGATAGACACAGGAAGGGTTATTCCACAGTTCCCTGGAAGAGCCTGAGCCAATTGTGAGTTTATGGTGATACTCTTGGCAGTGGATTTGATGCAGTTACATGCAGCTTTCTTATCCTCTGAGGTTGATGCAGCAGAAGCAAGAGCTTTGGCTCCTGAGCAACATGCACCTGGTGGCTTTCCACTTCCACTCACCAAGTAACTCACACAAGGCCTCAAATCCTTTATCACATCACTGCATGAAAGTGCAGCCTCTGAAGTTGAAACAACAAGGATCACAAACACAAGCCCACAAAATGCCCCTGAGACCTTCATATTGCTCAAAACAGATGTTGCTATGAATCTGCATTGTTTCCTTTTCACCATTTATAGAGCTTCAAGGGAAGCTGATGAGTGCAAGAAACAAGAAACTTGTCATTTTGAGATTCTAGGTTAGGTGGAAGTGTGGTGAAAGAGGGTTTCTTCAGTTTCAGCAAGTAAAATAGCCTTGAATGTTCATTGGAGCAAAAGGGTTACTTTTCTTTTATGATTTCCATTCATGCAAGACTTTGATCACTTAATTTTGATGGAAGTAAACCTTGTGTAACAACTTTGTTGCTAACAGTGACAGTTTCTCTATTCATGAACAAAATCATGTGCAAGTTATTATCACAGGATCATTATGTGGCTCTGAAATGAGGCCCCTCAATTGGATATCTCAACCATACGTTATATAATATTCATAATTTACATTAATTTATCTCAGAGGCTCTTGCTATCACCACTCACTTTAGATGCATTTGCTTGGCTGTTCACCATTTACATAATTATTCACAATTTTTTGTCTGAAAGTCCTTACTGCACTTGTGAATTAAATGTAATTGTAGTGGAAATGACAAATGAATATGTTCTTAAGGATATTGTCTAAATCTATCATAATTTTAACAAGAAATCCTAAATTAATTGGGTACAATAACATTCTATTTTTTTAAATAGGATATGGGTACAAAGATGAGTTTTATATATATATTTTCCCTATACTCATTCCATCGTCCTTGTACATGTCACAATTTTTAATTACTAAAATACGTTTAGTTTATTAGATGATATGATAAACTTATATTAGCTTTTCTTTAGTCCTTAATTTCATAACTTATTTATAAGGCACACACTTCATCATTTACTCTTTCTAATAATTATATGACATTTATCCATTATTTTTTAATACTTAAATTTTTATTGTTACAATTTTTTGATTTAATTACTCTTTTGGTTCTTGTCTCCATCTAAAAATGTCAAGTTGATCTTCTAATTTTTTTTTTCAATTTGGTCCTGATTTTTGAAAAATTGATGCAATTTAGTCCTTTTAGTTAAATTTTTTGGAGCTGATAAAAGATTTTTCATCAAAATTGATATTATGACTATGGATAAGTTAAGAATTAGCTAGGGATAAGTTGTTAGAATTTCTATGGATCAGCTAGGGCTTAGATAGGGATTCATATGTTTTTACAATTTGCTACGAATCAATTAGGGATTAATTAGGAATAAGTTGTTAGAATTTTCTATGGATTAGCTAGGGATTTACTCAGAATATGGTTTCATAATTTGCTACAAATTAGTTAGGGAATAGCTAGAGATAAATTCCTATAATTTGCTATTGGTTAGCTTGTTAGTTTTGAGATGGTTGAAATGCCAAGAAGGGGGGGTTGAATTGGCTAGTTAAAATTTAGGCTATCTTTAAAAGCTAAAAGCCCTCTTTAATTAAATCAATTCGATCACCAAGTTAGGATGCAAAAATTACTGGACAATATACTTTCAATCGGTCAAAAACAGAGTTAGTCAATTGATTTTATTAAACAGGTTCTGTACTGGTATAATCAACCGATTGAAACAGAAAATAGTCAACTGAAATACTGGGAAAAATGCAGAAATGCAGATTCGAGATTTGAACCAAGAACAATCAAGACAACTTCTAATTGATTATGCAAACATGCTCTATGTTGTAGATGCCATCAAAGCACTCAAGAATATGAAAAAGGTGTTTTAAATTCAAGTTCTTTAAAAATTAAATGATTATGCAAGAGAGAAAGGTTAAAGAAAAGATTGGAGCACAAAATTTTTTATACTGGTTCACTCAAACCTGAGCTACATCCAGTTTGTCAAGGCAACCGAAGCCTGACTTTACACTATTTCAAAAGATTTACAAAGTTTACACTCTTACACTTTCAAAATAAGTAAAACACACACCAAAGACTCTTGAATCACACAAGAATCACAACAACACAGCAAGAACCCTCTTGCAGACCTGGAAAACCACCAGGCACACACACAAAGCTTGAGAAAGATCAAACCTCAGTGGTAGCATAGCCCTGCCTACCACAAACACCTTCTCCAAGCTTCAAACACAAGCCAAAAGCTCTAAGAATTGATTCAAGATCAATCTTCAACAGCTGCATCTGAATGATCACGAAAGAGAGATATTTCTAAGGTTTCCATAATAGTTTCACATTAAAAAATGATTAAGTTATCTCTCTTTCGAAAATCACAACACTTATAGTCAAACTGTTATGAAATTCAACAGGTTGATTTCCAAATTAATCGGTTGATTTCACTTGACTTAAGTGAAATCAATCGATTAAAAAATAAATCACTTGATTGAATAAGTCACAGTTTAAGATTACTGCAACTAACATTTTAACTTGTTGAAAATCCATTCAACAGATTAAAAGATACATTTTCACCTGTTGAAAAATATTTCAATAGATTAGAAAAACACAATTAAGACCAAATACATCAAATTAATGCTACAAGGTCTACAATGTGAATTACAAACATCAAACACACTTTCCTAATAATTGACTCATGTGGGGGGCACGCGTTTAAGGCTTGTCAAACATGAATACCATCAAATCTCCATAACTTCATCAACGAAGACATGATTCCAAAGCAATGGCTCTAAGTAGTTCAACAAAGCTTCATCAAATCTTCATGAGACACACCACCCAGGCTTCACATGTCAACATAGCTAAGATTAGCTATGGATAAAATCCGTAGCTAATTAGCAAGGGTATTAACTTGCTTTCTTTAAATTCATTAGCGAGGTTTTAGAGAGGACTTTGCTATAAAAAATGCGTCTAACAACGAGGAAAAAATTATCTCGTTATTTAGCTACGGAACAATATCTTCATTATTTTTTGGCTAATCCCTCATAAAATAATTTTGCAAGGGATCAATTGCGGTTTAACTTGAGATTATTTATCGCAAACAAGTTTTTTTCTTGTAGTGAGTAGATGATAATTTAAAAAAAAAAATATTAATATCGGCTAAACCAACATAAGTAAATTAATATTAAAAATAAATTGTATTAAGTGTTGGTTTAACTTATGGTAAGTTAAATAAATTTGCCTTTGTAGTTTCAAAGTTGCACTGCATAACAAATTCCAAATTCGATGATTATAACTATTAGTGTCGCAATTCGCTTATTAGCGTCAACTTTTTAACCTATGTCAAATATCTATTTTCTTACATTAAAGAACAACTAGAAGACAATTAAACTACTAAAATCTAACTGAAAAAAAAAAAGGTCCACAAAATTAATGGTCAAATGCAGAGATGAAGAAGCTTGAGCCTAGAAAAAAGTCCACATTCTTCGAACATTACCTTTCAAAGTTTCACGTTATCTTTAACTACATGCACTTATATTTATGACAATCCTATCCAATACGTGCTTCTATTTAGCCTCCTAACTTGTTAATGTAGTTTCTCGTGACCTTCTAACTTTTTCGTGATCGTGTGGATCCAAAGAAAATGACATAACCAGAAAAGCTATAAGTTCAAAGACAACAAAAATGGAAAATTAATTTGAAGAAAAGGATAGATCCGTAAAATAATTTACAAAAAGAGAAGAAGAAAGAATCTTAAAATATGGACCACTTTTATAGTTTTTTTCAATACATCCTTGTCACACACATTAATCATCATCGGAAACAATAATTAATAACGTAAGAAACCTTAAACACACACAAATATATCATCTCTTCCCAACGACATGCACTTTATTTAGGGAATACAAATGTTACTAATTGGATCTTCAATTCAAGTTAAAGAAGATAACAATAACCTACACTAGAATCACACTATATAATGTGGTAGAAAATTTAATTTGGATAAAGACGAGATCGTGTGTATATTAAAAAAAAATGGAAGCTCAAACCTGAAATGTTATATATGAGGATCCATTAAGACCAATAACTTGTGACATATAATGTGTACATGAGAAGACGAATGAATCGTTTTATACAAATTTTCACGTTTAGTAGTTTAAAAAAGTTGAGGGTGTATATAGTTTATATCTAATTTGGTTAAACTTGTTAAGTAATGGATAAAATTTGGATTATATTTTAATGTGTAATTCAGACTGGACTAATATGATTATTGACAGGTTGATTGGGATTTGTAATTTATATTTTAAAATTTTCTAAATTATGTAAATAATAATTAATAATTAAGTAAACGTAAAAAATATAATTAATAATTTATTAAAGACTCATCGTCAAATAATTTATAATAATAGTTTTTTATTTATTTAACCTTCTAACTGTTTTTACAGATTCTTCGTTATCATGATAGACCGTATTGTGATATTTTCCTTAGATATATAGTACAATGTTTGAATTTTTTTTAGGTGTATATATAGAAATCAATTCTTAAACTCAGCTCAAGAAGAATTTCAAATTTTCGAAAAGGTTTCTTGATAATTTTTTATACTTGAGAAAGATTAATTTATAACTTTGAGCCAAAATACTATGATTCAGTTTAATGATGGGTCCGTGCACAACTCGACGCTCTTGTTTTCTACCGCGCGCAAGGAATCATTACCATCCGAAAAGATTTTATATTCATTGAATGAGAAAGAAAATAAGAGTTTAAAAGTTTTGGAATCATTGAAATAAAACCACCACATGTGACATTGTTCAGTGTGGTGCGATTTGAAAAACCTTGATCAAGACATGTGAGCCCCATGTCTAGAAATAGAATAGGATATCAATTTGAATTTTGGAATCATCAGCTTCATTTTATATTAATATATACCCTGATAAACTTTTATTCACAATGAAAAGAAGATAAAAGAAGATAAAAGAAATTATATCCAATTTTTTTATAAGATTATTTTCTTTGACGTTTTGGAGTGATAAAAGATATTTTCTTTCTTATTGTTTTCATTTTTCTTATCCTTGAAGCTGCGGTTTTAACTTGTTTCATTCTCTTGTTCCTTTTGAGTTCTATCACTATGTGGTTTTGGTGCACCACTTTTTGGTTGTAAAGGAGAGGTGTTAATTTGGCCCAGCCCATGAGACTTGGCCCGACTCACGTGAGTTAGGGTAAAAAAAGTTCATAGGGCTAAAACGTCTTCCATAAAAAAAGTTCACAGGGTCAAAAATTTCAAAAAAGTCATGTGGGTTAAAGCCAATCTATGGACTTTCTTCTTAAACATGAAAAATATCTTATGTTTTAAAATATATTATTAAAATTTTCGTCCTCGCCACGACCAGGACGGTAGGACGTGCACAATGACCCGAAAGAACCTCGCGGGTCGGACAACACGAACAGGCCGGACAGACCCAACAATCCAAACGAATTAGGCGAGAGGACCTGATGACCTTGACAAGCCTAATGACTCGGATGGCATGCCTGACAACCAAACTGACCTAGCAGAACCAACAACTCGGACGAGCTTGACGACCCAGACGAGCCCGACGACCCGAGCGATCCAAGCAAGCCGAACTAGCCCGACACGCCTAACGAGTCTGATGACCCCAACGGGCATTGCGAACTCGACGGGTAAGGCCTGATGATTGTTTGGGCCACTAGGCCTATTTGGGTCATAGAGCTCATTTGAGTTGTCATGCCCATCTGACCTAGACGGGTTGTTAGGCCTACCAGGCTCTTTCGAATCGTTTAGGCTGCTAGGCCCCTTTGGTCATTGGGCTCGTTCGGGTCGTTCAGTTTGTCTAGGTTATCGAGCCTGTTCGAGTTGTTAGGCTCGTCCAAGTCGTCAGGCCTATCCAGATCATCCCGATTGTTTGGCCCGCCCGGGCCATTTGGGTCGTCAAGCCCGTATGGGTTGTTGGGTCCGTTAGGCCCATTCGGGTCATCGAGCCCACCTAGTCCGTTTGGGTCATCGGTGTTGGATAATCTTTAATTTTGTTAGATAATCTTTAATTTTGTTACATAATATCTAGATTATATTTTAGATTATAGAGTTGTTTTTATTTAACAAAGTGATTGGGTATTTTATATTTGGTTAATTAGATTTAAGTTAGTTGGTATTTTAGTTAGTTAGAGTATATAAGATTTAGTTTGATAATATGGGGTATTAGATAAGATTAGATTAGATAAAGATTTAGTTCGGTTTGTTATTATTTGGTTTGTAATTGGCTATATAATAGCGCATTCTCCATCAATGAAAAATACCACATTGAGTTACATTGCACATTCTTTTAGAATGTGTGAGTTTTTTTCCAACAAAGTGGTATCAGAGCTTTATGCTCTGAGTACCGAGTGAAGAGAGAGAGAGAGAGAGAGAGTGTGTGAGTTAAAAAAAAGTGTGTGCTTGAGTGCTTTGGGAGAAAAAAAAAGAGGAGAGATGGCAAAAGTTGTGAATGGTATGACAGTACCGCAATTGACAAAGAAAACCAATTATGATAATTGGTGTCTGCAAATGAAGACCCTTTTGGGATCCCAAGACATTTGGGATATAATGGAGAGCGGATACGAAGAACCCGCGGTGGACGCGAATCAGATGGCGACCCAGATTACTGCGCTGAAGAAGACGTGAGTGAAAGATAAGTCGGCTTTGTATTTCTTGTACAATGCGGTGGACGAGTCAGGCTTCGAGAAGATTGCAAACGTTGCATCTTCAAAGGAAGCATGGGATATTCTGGAGGTTGCATACAGAGGGAACGACCGGGTCAGACAAGTC
>Ga0099822_1004956_pt1 | contig 17382 bp, 22 predicted proteins | sample CowpeawhiteBW_FD_76839 | JGI IMG/M metagenome (GOLD analysis project Ga0099822, IMG submission 76839) | Root nodule microbial communities of legume samples collected from California USA - Cow pea white BW | ecosystem: Host-associated > Plants > Roots > Nodule | place: USA: California | collected...
TATAAAAAAAAATTTATATAATATATAATATATTTATATAAATATATATATATATATATATATATATATATATATATATATATATATATATAATGCTCTAAGTTTATGAACTTTACATTGTAATACAACTCAATTAATATCAATTCGGTGTATCATTCTCTTTGATCTCTCTTCTCCCTCTCTCTACCTAATCTCTTAAAATTCGATAGCTTCAGATATGTCAACAACTAAGCTTAATACCATTAGGTGGCAATTTGCTGTATTTATTTTTGAATGCCTTTTGGCTTTTTATTGAAAGCCAAAACTTCATAAAATCCATATAGAGTTAAGGTCTTTATAAATTATTTCTCGTGTTGTCTTTAGTCTTTTCTCCCTCTGCTACTTCTTGGAGGCAGAGAAATATTGATCAATAGATCTTTGCATGAACTGTTTAGTTTAAAACAAGTCAAGTGACGTTCTTTATAAGGTGTTAATTTAAGGAAAATTAAATCTTGATTATCCATATATATAGTTGAAAGACCATAATTTAGTCAATATACATTTCAAATGAGCAAAAACAAATAATAATTTCTAATTTTTACTCAATAAAATACCAAAAATGTGAAAGGTCACACAAGAAGATGGATCATCCAAAGAGATATACCCTTGCATTCAACTCCAGACGGTTGTCTTCCTTCACCATCTCCATGAAAGCTGTTTCTAACTCCTCAGCCCTGTTCAAGGTTGGAAACACATACACAAAAATGAGTCAATTGGTTTTGGTCCTTGAATTTTTGTTAAATGGTCCCTGTAAAATTATATTTTCTTTTTTGGTCCTTGTTATTTTGGTTTAGTGCTTGTATAATGCTTTAGTCATACAACCTTTTTTCAAATAGATCAACTCAAAATGGACAACAAATTATAGGGACTAAGACAAAAAATAGATACATTACAAGGACCATTTTTTTTTTAAATATGAGGAGCAGTATATTGCATTGATAAAAAGTATATTTAAATCTATTTAGAATTATCAGGAATCCCCTTAACTTGCAGATATTTAGAATTCCTAAATTAGGTTGTATAAATTAGGAATTAAAATATTTGGCATTAATACTTTTTGTTAGAATATAATTAACGGTTACAGATTTCTAGGATATTAACCGTTACATAATCTCATAAATTATGGTGATTGATTCCCTATTATTATGTGCCTTTATTGTAATTGATTTTATTGAATAGTATAAATACATATTGTACGCTCTAAATTATACACACAATACATTCAGAACATACAATTCTATATGGTCAATAGTTTAAGGTTTCAATCTTAAATTCTTTTTCTTTTTTTTTTTTCGGGTGAATAGTACCCGCAGTCATTGTGCGCCCCTTTGTTTTGTCATCGAGCTTCTTTTTCTCCGGTGCCCACTGCGATCCGGACCGTCTCCCTCCGACGACCACCACCACACTTTGTTCACCGTTCCGATCTGCCGCTGCACCGTGCTCACGCGTGGTTTCTTCCCGATCCATCTGTATCACACACCTGTCTCTGCTTGCGTTTTGCTCATTATTCCGGCATGACCCACCTTCCGGTTCACCCTCTATCTCCTTCCTCACACCCATGCCGCCCTTTTTAGCCCATGTCAGGTACTTGTCCCATGGCTTCCAAAAGCTCACACTCAAGTCATTGTAGATATCGTGATAAACGCCATCATTGCAATTTTTGTCTACAATGAGGCAGAATGTTGTACAAAGGCACGATAGCAACACAAGACAACTAATATTCCTCAAGTCAATCCTCCAAAACTATCAAATGAGGTTTCAATTTCAATTGATGCCAATAATGAGTTTCTCCAATACAAGGCAGCCATGCAGCCTACACAACCTGTCGTCGTCATTGCTCAATCTGGTAATCCTGTAGCTTATGTTTCTAAGTCCTCCTCCGTTGGACCTTGGATTCTTGACTCCGGGGCCTCTGATCATATGTCTGGTAACAAGTCTTTTTTCTCTCATTACCATGGAAAATGGCAGTCAAATAAAAGTTCATGGCATTCGTCAAACACGCTCTTCTTCTAATCTTACCCTAGATTCTGTGCTTTATATTCCCGGTTGTCCTTTTAATTTAATCTCCATAAGCAAGCTCACTCGCCCCCAAATTGACTATGTTCTTTTTGTTAATAATTATGTTCTTGTTTAGGATTGGCATACTGGACAGACGATTGAAGCAGGACATGAGTCTCGAGAATTATACTATCTGTCACAATTAGTTGCTTGTATCTCCACTGCATCTCAAGCTCTTGAGCATCAACGCTTAGTCATCCTAATCCTACCAAAATGCATCTCATGCTTCCCAGTCTTTCACATAGTTTGTCTTTTCAATGTGAGTCTTGTCAGTTAGGAAAACACCCTCGTCATACATATGGTACTCGAGTTAATAAAAGTGCTTTGTCACCTTTTGCCTTAGTTCACTCTGATATTTGGGGTCCTAGTCATGTCTATTCTACTGGGTTTTTATTATTTTGTTACTTTCATTGACAATTTCTCCCGATGTACTTGGGTATTCTTGATGAAAAATCATTCTGATGTTTTTTCTATGTTCCAAGGTTTCTTGACTAAAATTCAAAATCAATTTGACACATCTATTAAAATTTTACGCACTAACAATGCTCGTGAATATATTTCTTCCCAATTTCAGTCTTTTATGAGTTCACAGGGTATCCGCCATCAAACATCTTGCTCTCACACCACAACAGAATGGTCTCCCCAAAAGAAAGAATTGGCACTTGGTTGAAACTGCTCGTACTCTTCTTCACCACAATATTCCTCTTCGATTCTGGGGAAATACCATTTTGACAACATGTTATTTTATCAACCATATGCCTTCCTCTGTCCTTTATAATCAGGTTCCTCGCACTCTCTTATATCCAACACAATATCTTTACTCCATTCCTCTTCGTGTCTTTGGTTGTACATACTTCGTCCATGACCTTACTCTAGGTAAAGATAAACTTTCGACCAAATCTCTCAAATGTATTTTCCTTGGTTTCTCACACCTTCAAAAGGGCTACCGTTGTTTTTCTCCTCAAGTTCAACAATATATAGTTTCTACTGATGTCACCTTTTTCGAGACTACCCCGTTCTACACTTCTACTATATTAGATGTTAATCTTACAGTAGAATCTTTAGAAGTCTCGCCTGTTCCGGCTCAAGTAATTGCTTTTCCTCAATGTCCTTTGCTTCAATACCATAGACAGGTTCAAACTCTAATTGTGACTCACACTACTAATCCTCAACCATCATCTCTTGCTCCAATCGCCCCTTCGCCCACGCCTCCTGCACCTGAACTTCCTTTTGCGATACGAAAAGATATTCGTTCCTCTCGTAATCCAAACTCTCTATGCTTTTACCATTAATTATGATCGTTTATCTCCATCCTATTTCTCCTTTGTTTCTTCTTTGGATTTTGTATCTATTTCTAAGATTACAAGTGAAGTCATGGCTGATCTTGGCTAGCATCAAGCAATGGTAGAGGTGATGGTAGCCTTACATTCTAATGACTCATGGGAACTTGTTCCTTTACCTCCTGGCAAGCAAATTGTTGGCTGTCGTTGGGTTTATATAGTGAAAATTGGACCTGATGGTCATTATGATCAGTTAAAAGCTCGTTAGGTCGCCAAAGGATATACACAGATTTTTGGTCTAGATTATGGGGACACCTTTTCTCCTGTGGCCAAAATAACTTATGTTTGTTTCTTTCTGGCTATGGTTGTTATTCATCATTGGCCTCTTCATCAACTATATATTAAAAATGCAATCTTAATGGTGAATTGTAGGAAGAAGTTTATATGGAACAACCCCCTACTTTTCTTGCTCTCGGTGATTCTTGTCTTGTTTGTAAGCTTCAACGGACTCTCTATGGTTTGAAGAAATCTCCTCGGACTTGGTTTGGTCGTTTCAATTCTGTCTTAATTCAGTTTGGCATGACTAGGTGTGAGGTTGATCACTCTGTCTTCTACTTTTATTCCTCTTCTGGCAAGTGCATTTACCTTGTTGTTTATGTTGATGACATTGTCATCACGGGTGATGATGAGCCTGGAATTCGGCAACTCAAAGAGCACCTTTCACAGCAATTTCATACTAAAACTTTGGGCCCTCTCAAATATTTCTTAGGCATTGAAGTTGCTCAATTTGCTTTTGGAATTGTCATTAATCAATGTTAGTATGCCCTGGACATTCTTACTGAAACTGCTATGCTTGACTGTCGTCCTTGTGATACTCCTATGGATTGCAATATCAAGCTTCTTCCGGGTCAGAGGGAGCCATCGAAAGACCCAGAAAGATATCGTCGCCTGGTAGGTAGACTTAACTATCTCACAATCAACAGACCCGACATCACTTTCGCGGTTAGTGTGGTAAGCCAATTTCTAAATGCTCCTTGTGATAGTCATTGGGATGTTGTGATACGTATTCTTCGGTACATAAAAAAGGCTCGAGGACAAGGATTATTATATGAAGACAAAGGCAGTACTAAGGTCACTTGTTACTCTAATGTGGATTGGGCAAGATCACCATCAGATAGAAGATCCACTTATGGGTACTATGTTTTTATCGGAGGTAACCTTATCTCATGGAGGAGCAAGAAGCAAAATATAGTTGTCAGATCTAGTGTAGAAGCAGAATATCGTGCTATGGCAGCAGCCACTTGTGAGCTTACGTGGCTTAGGCAACTACTACAGCTAAAAATAGGGGACATCCATGAAACAAAGCTTATTTGTGACAATCAAGCTGCACTTCACATTGAAATTGATTATCACTGTTAGAGAAAAGGTGCTCCCTTGAGAAATCGCTACTGATTTTGTCACCTCTAACAATCTGTTGGCTAATGTATTCACCAAGTCCCTTAGAGGCCCTCGGATTGAGTACATTTGTAACAAACTTGGTGCATATGACATATATGCTCCAGCTTGAGGGGGAGTGTTGGAATATAATCAACGGTTACAAATTTCTAGGAAATCAACCATTACATAATCTTGTAAATTTGGGTAATTGATTCCATATTATTATGTGCCTTTATTGTAATTGATTGTATTCAATAGTACAAATACATATTGTGTGCTATGCATTATACACACAATACATTCAAAACATATACAATTCTATAGTTTTAAATGCATCTTTTCTATTTATGAATAGAGAATTGACAAAGAATCAAAACCAATTTATCTCATAGATACCTATGGAAAACCACAAAAATGATATTAGACAGGCATATATAAGGCTACATACAAAACAACTTCCAATGCAGAGACTTCTGAAAAGAATCACTTAATTTTAGGATTCTCAATTTCAGATTTTAGGGAAACTAAAAATTCTCTTACTGACTGGATGCTCCCTTAATTCCTAAACAAAAAACCTAATAAACTAAAATAATGTACATTTAATTTGCAATATCTAAACTTAACAGGTACAGTTTTTACAGTTATATTCTAGTGACTTTCTTTTATAAGATGCAAGCCGGGGAAACAAAAGTTTTAAAGAGCTAGATTTTCAATTTGAACTCCAAAAAAACAATGACCTGAGTATGGCAGATCTTTGCTCCTCCAGCAACCTGCATAATTCAACCTTCAACCAAACCACCTGCACAGAAGCTGTTAATGATTGAAACTTAAAGAGTTGCACAAGAGTTGATTATAATAAAGTAATTATTTGTAGGGAAAATATAACTGTAATTCAAAATTAAGCCAGGACAATAGATTATGAAATGCCATGAATATAATTTATTATCAATGAAGTTGTGGTTGAAGCACTGGAAAGACTACTGTCATACACAGCAAACCAACACAACGATATACAAAGGATTATATTCGATGGGTTTTTGCATCTATACTCAACACTCACTCATGCCAACTTGCATCTATACTCAACACTCATTCATGCCAACTCAGCCATGCAAACAATAACCAAATAACAACAATCCATCCCCACTATTGTAATAGTCTTTCTAATCCATTCTCTACAATTAATTAAAATTTATTGAAAACTACAAAATCAAGAGAGATTCATAAAATACTAAGTGGAACCCACAAAAATTTGTAATTTCTAATAAATTTCAATCGATGTTAGAGAATGAGTTCGAAAGAGTATGATAGAAAGTAAGTTTTAGCATTTCTCATCAAAGAATATACAATCACATACTACATTCTTCTATAACCGCACACTTTTACAGGAAGAATATGACATCCACTTATCCTCCATTTTCTTTGGAAGTAAACAGAAGTTTTCCTATATTTGCATACAGCATACCAAGCTTCTAATGCTTATTTCCTTAATGCGTACATTTTATATAATTAATAGTCTGCACAATAATCCTCTATAAATTATTTATACTAAACAAAATTATACAAGAAGTTTTACAAATCATTATTACAGCCTGAGTGGGACAGAAATCTATAAGATAGCACTCTTTGTACTAGTATATCACCTTTATTCCATGACCACGATTTAAATTGATCAAAAATAGGGATGCAAAAAGACAACTCGTAGTGAATTTATGGTCTAAAGAATTCAAGAAAGATAAGTTTTGTAATCCGTAAAATGTATAGTATTACTAATTACTAATTATTAATCATGAGTTCCAGTACTCAAGTATTCAGACAATCAGATAGCTTGAGCTGCAAGCTAGTCAGTGGACATCTAGCACTTATACAACAGACTCCAGCTGTCCAAACAGAATAATAGCCACATAACTAATTACAACACTATGGCCACTCAGCTTAACATGCTAGTAGAGAAAAGCCTAACACTAAGTATACTATTAGGGTCTAAATCTAAAACATGGGAAATTTCCAAATCTTCAAAAGTAAATTTTCTGATGCATCAGATTTAATCTATTTGAAAGGGAAAAATTCAGGAATATAAAATCAACAAATAACTATAGAAGAGCCAGAATATGTCAAAATTATTCAAAGATAATCTTATTATGATTCCTTTTCAATCTTTTAAGTGAAACTGACTCGAATGCTGCAGCACAGACAGAATCATAACATGGCAGCAGCAACTATGAAAAACTAACTTAACAATCAAGCATACCATGACCACTAAAATTACTCATGCATATGTTTCACATCAGGTAGGTGTCTTATTTCACATTGTAAAGTGTCAGAATCCCTTGATTTATGTTGCAGTTAATATTTCCTTCTACAATTTTGACTACATAATTAGGAGATTTAATTATATTTCACAATTAGTAGGATAATTAGGAGGACTAATAGGCTGAGAGTATATTTTATATTTATTGTACAAGACCATTGATCCAGAATTATAGGGTTAGATTATAGCCATCATAAATTAGGATTTCCAGTTACTATGTCTATGCATTCTATTTGAGAGAAATTGCTCTTCTATGAATAATACAAGAAACAGTTTTTCTGGCATAAAGCATGCAAGAATCTTTTACCACTATTAAGTTAACTCTGTTAACCTGATCAATATAGAAAAAGAAAAAAAGTCATATCTCAAAGGCACTTCAATAGTAGACCAAGGTGAATTTGTAAGTCAAAATTATGGTTAATGGCAGGTAAATATCAATATACTTCACAAACAAAGGCCTTTTTGGGGAGAGGAGGGAATTGAGAACAGGAAAGTGAATGTTGAGGTGTAGACTGTAGAGGAAGCAACCTGATCCTGGGGATCTGGAAGGGCCTCCAGTTCTGAATCAACATTGAGGCTATTGAGCATTTCATTTAAATTAGAGGAATGAGATTCTAATTGCACACTCGCATCAGCTACTGCAACACTTTCTTCGGTGGTTTTTCTTTCTTCTACCCGAGACCCTCGATCATGTTTGAAACTATACAGTTTAGTTGCAATCCCTTTGGAATCCTTAAGAGCCCTTCCCTTCATAGATCTTTCTTCTATGACAACTAATACAGATGGCAGATGTTTATCTCTTAGTTCGTTCAATCTGGCCTCAGTCACTGCTGGATAACCCATACAAGCCGTAAAGACAAGTTGACTGCTATCAAATGTTGAACCAACAAGTGATTGCAGTAACGTAATTGCATCACCAGCATCTTTTGTTGTAAGTAATGCCGGACCTAGAATAAGAGATGAAAAATTGTGTTATTTTAAAAAAGATATAACAAACCATAATTTAATTTTGTTTGCAACTTACACATGATAGTTTGCAAAGATAACTCAAACACAGGAAAGTAAAGTTCAATACCATATAATTCCATTAGAGCCAGTGCTGTTCGAAATAGCATAACACGGTTCCCTTCAAATAGTAGCACATCCCAAACTCGAAGAACTAAGATAGAGAAACACAAAACAAGATAACATTTTAGAATAACCAAAATTAAAAACCAATGCTGTAATATTAAAAGACACAAAAATATTCACTCCACATAAATCTCACCACTTTCCCAAGGAATTACATTTACAAAGATTGATAGAAACCAAGATCCAGATATCCATGGCACCTGCACTCCCAAGTAATCCAGATGATTAACTGCACCAAAAGCATCAGTAGAATAAAAAAAGATCCAAGCTGATTCAGAAAGACAATTGCGTGAAGATTACTGAAGAGCAAAGATAATAAATACAAACCCAGTTTGGGGAATCTTTCACGCATCAATTCCTCAAAAATAAGCTGGTCCACCTGACACATGAAAAGTTTCCATGATTGCAAAGAGAACTAAAACACTTCAATACTAAAATCATCAAAAAAATGCATGTGATTCGGGAAACAGGATAAAGAAAATTTCCTTTCTCAAAAATGAAAAAAGGACCGGAAAAATGATCATTACTTGGGATTCTATCATATCCTCAGTATAATAGCCTGCAAAATATTCATCAATAATGCCAACAAATGCCCTGAGATATACAAAAAAAACATTAGATAATACAACCAAGTGTTTTGTTAATAATATGGTCATATGTTTAACAGACAGCATTTTAAGAAGATCATGTTTACCTAATAATAAGTTAACAAAATAAAAAAAATGGTCAAAGTACTATGTGGATAAGTCTGGACAGATATGCACAGGTACAATTAAGCCCACAGTTATGCAGACCAACTAGTATAGGCCAACATCGAAACAGGTTTGCATTTAACAAGCTCGTAATTAAACAGACCAATCCAAATACCTACTAATCTTCTTTTCTTTCCTTCTCAAAATACCAGTTTTGTGGGCTAGTCAAAATGGTCAGTGGGTCAGTCTAAAAAGATTATTTTTTACTGAAAAAAAGAATTATATATATGTATGTGGGTAAATGGGTTTGGTTAAACTTAGATTTCTCTGCAGGCCACCATACCAAACCCATTCAACACACATATTTCTCAAATCAATCTGTGTACATCTTCAATTAAACTAACCAAGATATTGTCTATGCTGGAAAGAGGGACCAACAAGGGAAAAATATACAAAAGCTTCCCAAACCTTACCAAAAGGCATTTTCTTCTGGCATAAGAAGTAGCAATAAACCAGCAAAGAAATTCATTGCCTGCATGTATTAAAATAACTTGATTTAAAGACAGGTTATGTTGATGGCAACAGCGAAGAGTATCATTACCACCACTGAAGAATTGTTAGATACCATCAAATACAACAACCACCACCAAAATAAAAAAAACAAAAGCAAGAACTCCGGAAATGCAATGTCAATATATTACACGTCATACTTCACACTTCAGAGGACACAGAAAATTTTCAATTGACTTAGGCTCAAGGCTTTAAACATTCAATACTTTTCTCATAAAAATACATTTTTTTTCTTTAAGATACGAACATGAAGTAGGAACCTAGGAATCTAGATATACTATAACTTGAAAAGGATTTAGTTGTATGAGAGAAAAAGATCTTACTGAATTGAATAATTGAAATATTACATAAGACACTTGTAATGATTACAAAATTTTCCTGTAACTTAACAAAGTACTTTCTCGCGACTCAACACTCCCCCTAAATCATCCTCAGCTAGCATGGAAAGACCTTTTGTAAACAAATCTGTTAACTAGAGCATAGATGGAACATAAGAAGTTGTTATACAGCCACTATGAAGTTTTTTCTTTAATAAAGTGTAGGTCTATCTCTATGTGCTTGATCCTATCATGCTGAATTGGGTTATGAACAATGCTAATAGCTGATTTATTATCACAATAAAGAGTCATAGGTTTTTCAAATGTCACTTTTAAGATCATTTGGAATAATTCTTAGTTATATCACAAACGCCCCATGTGCCATAGCTTGAAATTCAATCTCTACACTAGATTTTGCAACACTATTTTTGTTTTTTACTTGTTCAAGTCACCGAATTTCCATCAAATATCGAGGTTGATCTATAACATACCCTAGATAATTTGTATTAGTATACACCTCCATTTTTATTTTTTCATTCCCTTTGAACAACAATCTCCTTCCTAAAACTTTCCAAAGGTTTTAGAGTATCAAAAGAATGAACACTTACCCCTGGCTCATAGGAATTGAATTGTTCTTAGATCATGTTAGGTTGTTTCTGTCCTCCCTAATATTGTATACGAAAGAAACTCTATGGACATCTAATTTTCAGAGTTGATCCTAACTCGGGAACAAAGCTACCCTCATTAGGAACAACTTCAAAAGCATCCACACAAGATGCACGAATAGTAGTACCAATATGAAACGGTTCTTGTATGAAATGTGAGGTTTTATGTCTCATGTGAGTCACATGTGACTTGTTAATTATAGAGATCAATAAGTAAATAAATTAATAATATAGGATAAAACAATAATTAGGCTAATGAGGACTAATTTTCTAATGATGACTACTAGTTGATGGACCTAGCAAAATAATATGGTTTATATTTACATAACCAATAACGTAGAAACAAGATCTCCTTCTTGATAGGTGCATACACTTAGATAAATGAGATGGAAAAATACAGTGTATACTTTTTACACCCATTCAAGTTGCAACATATAGATCATATGCACCAAGCTTGGAACATATAAATTGAATCCTAGGTCATATCCTTATGACATTTAGTCAGAATGTTTGTGAGATGTTCATTAGAGCTGACAAACTTAGTAATAAGATCCTTGAAAAACAACTTTTCTCTATCAAAATAACAATCAATCTATATACTTTGTTCTCTCATGAAACACCGAATTCGAGGCAAGATGAAGAGTTGCCTGGTTGTCAAACACTACTTCATCTACTCATTTTCACAAAATTTTGAACTCTTGAAGTTGTTTCATTCAGACAAGTTCACATGTAGAGAGGGCCGCAGATCAATATTCAACTTCAACACTAGATCAAGCAACAACACTTTGCTTCTTACTTTTCCAAGAAACAAGGTTCCCTCCAAGGAATATATAGTATCCTATGGTAGCAACTTTGATAGCAAAGACCCAACACTACTCCGAAGAGCATTGATTTCATCAAACATGGTCTGACACCAACTAGGATGGCCTAAGGCATCACCTACCAATTTTGGAATTGATGTAGTAGAAATAGACAAAAGGTAGGCATAAAAAGATGGAGATGATGTATGGTAACTCAAACTAGTGTAATGAGGAGATGGATTATAGGTAGAGCATATACCTTTACAAGGGGCAAATATAAGTTCAGACTCAATTGTCGAAGCCAGAGGACATGGAGGATTGGACAATAGAAGTGAGTCATCTAATGAATGATAAGAACGTTGTCGTCGACTATACACTTGAAGGATTGGCAGAGGTGGAGAATTCGGAGGTAGATTAAACACAACAGTGACACACGCAAAGAAGAAGGAGACTTGAAATAAAGAAAAGTGTTGGAAGTCCCACATTGATTAGAGATAAGGTCAATTTAGAGTATATAAGTGGGTGCAAGCCTCACCTTACAAACCGGTTTTGTAGAATTGAGTTAAGCTTAAAGTCCACTACTTAACATGGTATCGAAACCATGGATAGAGCCTATCCTAACGAAATTTTTTGTTTGTTGGACATATCATTCTACCAACTATCGGACCATCCATTGATGTCAAGTCTCACACTCGAGATGTAAATACCTCGGTGTGAGGGGGGGTGCTAGAAGTTCCACATCGACTAGAGATAAAGTCAAAAAGGATGAACTATTTTTGTATTACTCGGAGGATGTGGCACAATGGTGCTTTGCAAAATGAAATACATTGCATTTGAATGACCCAACAGACTCTTCGAAAAAAAGAAAGAAAGATAGACTTTAGAAAATAAAAAAGGATGAAGGAGTCTACCAAAATTTTCAGGATCTAGAATTGCCTGATGAACCTTCCTTAAGGACTGACCTTTTACTTCTGCCAAACAAATAAGAGTTTTCTTCTTTTCGTGTAACTTGAAGCAAGTCTTCTGCCACACAAATGGTATTGTCCAACAAACAAACTGAGAAAAAAGTGACAGCATCCATACCGTTCTAAAACATCAAATTTTGATACTAGTCCAAATCAATCTACATAAGCTTCGGTCTATAGTATCCTGCAATAGAGAGAGTGCCCTATTTGACACCAAAGATCTTGCTTGCTAACCCATAACATATAAATATGTCTTGTGGCATGGAATAAGTATTTCCAAAGTCTTCCCAAATTTCATAGGCACTAGAGTAGAACATATAATTTCTACTAATATTTGTGCACATGGATCCTCATAGCAATGTAATAATTCATGAGTCATTGTCCTAAATTTGGAAATTAGGGTCATCCTAGGATGTGGGCCTCCCTTTTAATATGGTTAAACCTACTCTTACCTTTCAATGAGTCCAATAAATTGAGTTAAGATAGTTATCATCATGCAAATGCAGAAGACGAACATTGCTTGTGGAGTTGTAATGCCAAAAGAAGAGATTCCTTAACTCTCTTGTTTTAAAAGATTACAAACTAGAGAAAACCGTGAACAATGCTCTTTCAAGGGAGAGACATGCCACCCAAAGCAAAAGTGTTCAACAGGTTTGGAACTGTCATCTCAGGTTGACTCCAACAAAGCAAGTAGCAACAAAAACAGCGGTTCGACACATCATCATGCACCATGGGAGATAAGTGTCCGATCGTGTGGCTGCACCGATGGCAGCTCAACTCTGGGAGTTGTCAGATCAGAGGACAGCAAATACAATAGTGTGGTAGCCAGTCAGATTGAAGGCTTTGGTAGCAGTGGTAGTGACAGTGGTCATAGGAATTTAACCAGCGGGGTTTAGCAGATCACTAACAACAATGCTAGTGAGAAAAACCTATAACAAAGTTTATTTTCAAGCATGACCTCTGTTTTGGATTTTTTTTTTATTTTATTCAATTGGTTAGCCCTGTGATCACCAAATGATATCTTAAGAAATTTTTTCCCATAACCTAGTATCCTGAGGATGCAAGTCAATCAGTATCAAGTAATTACTGACTTGATGATCTTTTTGAAAAGCATAACACCTTGACAACAGTGCACACTTGTGGTCAAGGTGAGTATTATGCTTTTTATACACATATTAGAAAACAACAAAAAGAGTCAAGCATAAGTTTTCAGCATTACACAAGAAACAGAATGAGATTTGAAAATTATGAGACACAAGAAATCGAAGAACTTTTCAGTATTTAACTACATCAACAACTATAAACAAATTTTGTAGTTCTCGAAAAAAAATTCCATCATCTGTTATATGTAATAATTAGTAAAGTGGATAAGCACCTATATGTTAAAGAAATTAGACTCAACATTTATCTCTAAGCAAATTAATTTCAATAATACACGCAGAAAAATATTCTCTATATAAACTGTAAGTTAAAACATAGAAATGAACCAACAAATTCATACAAAGATTTTTCAGTTACAACATTACATCACCAATAACGAGAAATTTTAATAGAAGGGAAAGTGACCTAGTCCCTTCACATGAAAAATACTCATTTGGAAAGGGATGCAAATTTTGTGAGTATCAAATCCGATGAAGCTTGAATATCAGGAAGTAGTTGCAGTATTCACCAAGAAAGGTTCTTTTGAACTCCAATTACCTGACAATACCCAACTTGAGGGTTATGTCGAGCATATGCTAGTAGTAAACGCCTCAGGGAATTTCTGCCATTTTCATCCAAAGCAGGGTGACCTGGGAAAGTTCGTGGTAAGTCCTGAGAATGAAAAGTGTGGTTTAGTCTAAGGAGAGAGCCAGCATTCAATATAAAGTAAAAGATGCAGCACGTACAAATCAAAATAAAGTCCAAGGCGCATGCAGCTAATGACCTTCTCAATCTGCTTTTTCCATTTCCCAAATGCAGCAGATGAGACATCTTGCTCCTCACTTTCGTTACGAGCTAACAGATCCTCATAATAGCCTTCCACCCGTCGCATCTTCACACCTACAAAGGCTTGCCAGACCTGTAACAACAATATTGTAGTGTAGGGAAGGTTGCAGTACTTTTCCCCCAACAAAAATAGGAACTTCAGTGAATTAGAAAAAATTTACCTCTCCTCTAAGATCCTTCGGGACTCCTCCTTGAACAAGGGACTCAAGTTCTTTCCATCGAGAGAAAAGTTCAGGTAAGTTCTGATCTACTAAAGAATTTTCTTCCTTTGAGCCATTGCTACCATCATCTACAGGTTTAGATTCTTCTATAGATGGAGGATGGTTATTATTTCTATTTATTTCTGCACCTTCCATTTTCTTTCCCTTGACACGAGAACTGAATATTTCTTCAATGGCAATAAGAGATGGCCTAATTTCAGCCCAGTGTTGAACAACCTTACGAGTCTTTCTTTCTTCACAATGATGCAGTTCCTTTCTAGAGATATTTCCGGTTGCACTGTGAGAAATAAAATTCCTGTCTCTTGAAATACCGCATTCACTAACCCTCCCTGGAGTAGTACCCTCTTTTATCTCAGTGCCTCCAGAAGTCTTCCTGTCACTTGAGTCACCTCCTATGCTAGTCTCTTCTCCTAACTCACAAAACTGCCTTCTACTTGAATCATCCCCATTATTTGGCCTTTGTGGAATTCTCTCTTCGTTTACCTCGTCACTTTTAGGTTCAGCCTTCAATGTTTCTTTATGTTCATTAGAAGTTGGTCGAGAGGATTCAGTTGCATGTTCAAGAAAGTCGCTCCATTTATCTGATCTCTCATCTTCCTCCTCCTAATTTAATGAATATATCAGTTTAGGGATGATCATAAATTGAATCTGTGCTACTTATTGTAAAAAACCAGTTCTTAGAATTGAAAGTATAAGATCATTTAATTAGGCTCCATTTTTGCAGTATCAAAGGGTTAAAATGCACACTTCTGTTGTTTAGTATATTTGTTTCTTGAAATCATATGGAAAAAAATTGAAATGCTGCGTCTAAGTAGGAGTCTTATGCACACTGGCCTGCTCACGTCTAACCATATGACTTCCCAAATTATGTACCCTTTTTGAACCAATAGAAAAGGGTCAAAAAACCTCGTCTTATTTGAACTTCTTCAAAAAACGAAATATCTTTTCTCATAAGAAAGACACATGACAATACCTATTGGAACAAATATGTAGTCATCGTTGGTTTTTATTCTTCATCTTCTTAATGTAACTACTCATTTCGTCACTTCAGGAGTTTTAATTTATCTCAAGAATTATACTTTAGAAAGTCAAGAAAGCATTAATTACATTTCTCCAATAAAGGTATTCTAGTTGAAAAGGGCTATTTTGTCATGGTGATTGGTAAAATATATAATTTTGTTAACATATGCGTCCTCATACTTTACTTGGAAATTAATTTTAAGTGGAGGGAACAATAATGAATGATTATAACAAAAATTATCAGTCACAGCCAAGGTTTGTCATTTTTTACTATTTAACAAAAGCGCCCACGGAAAAGGGGAAATCTCCTTTCAATATTTACCCCATAAAGGAACTATATCCCTTGAATAATGAGGACCTTAAAGTGCTTCTATTTAATTACACTGATCGTAAATACGCAAATGATTAATATCCCAAAGAAATGTGTTCTTGCACGCGTAATTCAAAATAGGATTGAAACATTAAACCTGGATCATCAGAAACATGAAAATACCTTGTAGATGGGAAAATACTCCCTGTATCGTTGTGCGTATTGAGGCCTTAATGCAAATCCATACGAATCCCTGCAAAACAGTTCGTGTAATTATAGTTATGTTGGGAAGAAAGTTAGAAAAAAAAATATCAGAGTATCGCTCGTTTCCAAAACCAGAGATAGACAATTGCACGTATCACCAGCACATAAACTACAATTTCTATAAAAATGCCGAGCATCACAATCTTAACATTCCGTCCATTATCCGTTGAAATTTGTTCAAAATCACAAATCACTAAGATTTTTTCAAGAAGTTTTAACATGTTTGAAAGAGTGTTGTTAACCCTTATCTAATTTTTCTCTAATTTCTAAATAACTAATAAATTATATTACACACGTAACACATCCATGTAACTAATTCTACCATATTCGTATGCTACCTGGAATCAACCTCCAACGAGCGCTTACTCAGTAAGGACAACAACATACTTTAAAAACAGGTACAGTTCTACAGCCCATAGCTTTCGCTCGCAAAACCAAACGCACAGTGCTAACTAACGGTACCACCACATTTCAGACTCAAGATCCAACTACGCTCATTAAACCGATTCCAGAACGAATAATCAACCAAAGAAAACCTTGTTCGGAATTCACGATCGGGATAAAAACCGATCGAGTCGACAGTGTCGTTTTTGTTTCACAGTCGGTGTGAACAGTAACTGCTACAAAGAAGCATTCCAAAACGGACAAAGTCACGAGAAGTTTGCGCCCAAGGACGCGTGGAAAATCGTATGCAGCATTCGATTTCTATATATTTTGTACATGGACACATGCGTGCATACCTGGTGTGTTCGAAATTGTGGAGGAGATTGAAACTGAAGTGCGCCATTTTCGGTTGCGTTGGCGCGAATACGAAGAGAGAGAAGGATTAGGGTTTGGTGAGTTTGTTTCGGAGGAAGACGAAAGACTAACTGAATCTTCCTTCATTCTTGCTCACCATCTGTATCCTTGTAAATCAACTTCTTTCGCCGCAGTTGTTTTGCAACTGTTGTGTTTGTAGCAACAGTAGTAGCCGTTGATGTTATGCTGTCAGAGAGTTAAATAATAAATCAAATTATTATAATAAATCAGTGAAAACACATGTATACTTTTTCTTTTATATATATATATATATATATAGTCTAATATTTATACCCTATTAATATAAATTAGTTTATTAATTGTTTTATCCTTTAGATTTTTTTTAATTATATTTCTAAAAATATATTTTTTTATAAACAAGATGTAACATCCTAAAATTCTCTTCGACAAATATACATATACTTAGTTGTAATATATAACTAATGACATATATACTTAGTCATAATATATATATATATATATATATATATATATATATATATATATATATATATATA
>Ga0099822_1004958_pt1 | contig 17379 bp, 9 predicted proteins | sample CowpeawhiteBW_FD_76839 | JGI IMG/M metagenome (GOLD analysis project Ga0099822, IMG submission 76839) | Root nodule microbial communities of legume samples collected from California USA - Cow pea white BW | ecosystem: Host-associated > Plants > Roots > Nodule | place: USA: California | collected...
ATATATATAAAATATATTTTATATATATATATATATATATATATATATATATATATATATATATATATATATATATATTAATACTTTTTAGGTGCTTACAAATTAAGAAATCATCTTTGCAAACATCCATTACAATTTTGACGATTCATCATAAAATTAGAAGGATTCACGTTTTCTTGATTATTTGGCAGGTTGGTGTGATTAACATTTTGAGAAGCTGTCAACTTTTTTAAGAAGTAATTTAAATTAAAATGATAATTTTAAACTTCAAACTATTTTTCAGCGAAACTTTTTTTCTTGTCGATATCGAAACTTCAATGCAGAAACTAATTTGAAAAATAAACAAAAAAAAAAAAGAAAACTTTTATCGAAACTTTTAATAGAAATGTATGAATCCCAAGAATTAAATTTACAACTCTTCATTAGATATGAAAATGAGACACGAAGATGAGTGTGAGTTTAACCATTCTATCTCCAAAAGTAAAAAAAATTATTTTGTCTCTATCTCCCATATTCAACAATATGAATTTTTTTCTTTTTTTCATTCCCATAACGAAACGAGAGAAGAAATGATATTATTAAGTATTAAATATCGAGATTATATAATTCTTTTTATAAGTGTAAAATATCAAAGAAAAAATTATAATTATAATTATATATATATATAATTATATATAATTATATATATATATATATAATAAGGATATTAAATGATAAATAATTATAGAATAATAAAAATGATTAATTTTGTGTGATTTAAAAAAACATGAAAAATAAGGATAAAATAAAAGTTAATATCAACTTGTTAGATTATATAATAAATTAAAGATAATACCTACGAATATGTCAAGAGATTAACTTTTGAAGCTTTTTTCAATTTGTATACTTTTAATATTGAGAGATGAAAAATAAAATAAAAAATTAAAATTGGAAATTGGTTAAATGAGTCAACAAAAAAAAGTAAAAATTAAATTATTTTATTTATTATTATTATAATAAAAACAAATAAAACATATAATAATAAATTGAGTGATAAAAATATGAAACACCATCATTTTTAAGTGATTTGCCATATATGTTGGACAATCTAAGACATTTTTCTCTTTAACACTTTATTATTGACTAATTTCATTAAAAAGTATAATTAAAGGTTAATTAAGTAAACAATCTCACAACAAGTTAGATACTTTACTACATTTTTACTATAATAGAAATATATATTTTAAAAATAGTTAAATATTAATGAGATTAGAATTTAGAATTTTAGGTTATTCAGAAGAAAGAAAAGTAGAGGGTAGTGGTGTGCCTTAGTTAGCCCTAGTCTAGGTACGTACTTGACAAAAGTAGGTAAAAACTAAAAAGTTTAGGCTAACTTAGCCCTTAGGTAGGGTTAGGTTTAGGGCATAGCATAGACTACTATAGATCAATTGAATTACAAGGATCCTGCAATGTAGCAAACTTTGGCATTTTCTCCTCATAATGTTTCAAATTGATACAATACAAATTGAAATTTACAAAAGCAATATTAAAAAAATGTTAAAAAAAAAATTTGAAAATAAAAGAAAAAAAATTGTAATAGTTTAAGTTTTCAACTTATCCCAAATGATACTTTTTATTTTGTCTAAAAGATTTTACTATTATCCATATATTTAATGTTTATTATACTTTCAACTCAATTTTAGGATATACTGTAGGATTGTTGATTAGTTGAAGATATGGTGTACTTTTAATGAAATTTTCAACTACATTAATATATTTGACAAATTATTTTTAAATTGTATTTGATAAATTTTGAATATAATGTAACGAGTTTCTGGATTGCAGAAGTTGAAAAAAAAAATCGGATTTAACTCAGATTGAAGTTATATTTAAAATTAAATCAATAGATATTTTACAACATCAAATTAGTTTACGGCTAATTTTGTGTCTTTAAATGAATCAAATTTTGTGAATATTTACCTGAATAATAAGAAATATGTAGAGGGAAAAAATGAAAATAATTTATGATTACCTTCCCATGATAAATTTAAAGTTAAGAACTTTCTTTTTCTTGAAAGAGATAGAGAGAGACGGTAATATTTGTGGATTTCATTATCTCTTCTTCATCAATATATAATGTTATACAAGATAAATCATAAAAAAAAATGTTTTATAAAAAATTGCAAATAATGTAATAGCATGATAATGTCTTACGAAACTTAATAACAAAAGTTTATCTATTAATCATCTCTTATGTAAAGATTTATCAAAAATACTATATTTTTTTTAATCGAAGCTTAAAGGAAACATAAGCATTTTATCAATCATCTATTCAAAGTTTCTAAACTATTTTTCTCAAAAGTTAAATATATTTTTAGTTTTTAAAAAATTAGAATTTATATCTATTTCAGATTTTGATATAGTTTAATTCTAAATTTAAAAAATGAAAGTAATTAATTTTCAATGCAAATTCTCTTTTTCTTTAATTATGGGGAGAAGAAAGGAATCGATTCTTACCTATTATGGGTCATATTTTCATCTCACTCAATACTATGAAAATGAACTATTATTGCTTTTCATAAAGCAAAATTAAAGAATGAAAATTTCCCTTCAAGTCTTTTTCAATGGATAATACCATATAAGGTAATAACCCTTCCATTTTTTTTTCATCATTTCTTTTATTTTCTTTCCTATTGTATCTTCCTTCAAAAGCAAAATAATTTTTTTCAGTGAGGTACAAAAGAAAAATATACTATGATGAATCATGAAATAAACCTAATTGTTATGATGAGAAATTTTATATTATCTAAACTAATATATAATATATATATTGGAGGACTTCGTTTTATGCTAATGATGAAAAGAAAAGAAAAGATATTTAGTATACCACAATGAGTTACTACACCACTTTCCTAAGAAAAGTGAAAACTATTCCATTTTTAACCAAAGGCAAGAAAGTGTTTTGATTACATGAACTTGAGTATGTCAAAATGTTTTGCACTTGAGTGTCACCCCATTACATTGTATCATATGCATCAGAGAATAACAATTGAGTTCATTCGTAAATTAAAATTGCCACTGTAACTTTCTTTTTATGTATGTTATTAACCATATATTTTATCCCCAACTAATACAAACTGTCTCTAAATCAGTCTCTACAATTTATCCAAATTTTACCATTGTTGAGATTTTTGAGACAAAAAATGTAGAGATTTTGCCATGTAGTGTAGTTTTTTTCATGAAGGAACTAACCAAATGTTATCAAGAGTAAGATCAAGAAACAGATCAAACACCATTGTAATGTTCATAAACCAGTTCTTATGCATTTTTTACTATATCAACTAAAATGTAGAGTTTTTTCATATAGGACTGAAATGAAAACAGTGATTTTTTTCTAATTTAACCAAAAATTTATCATCTAACTGAATGAAAGGGCTTCAAGGATATGCTCTCACACCAGAAACATATGTTTGCTCAATAGATGCATCTGCATCTTCAGCAAAGTCTTGCCATGAATCGGTGGACAATATGACAAAATCTGCCAGTTTCCCCGGAGATAAGGATCCAAGATCTTTGTCAAGGAAGCTTGCACGAGCAGCAGAAATGGTGTAACTGTGAAGGCCAGAGAGTTTTAGTATCATGCAAGAATAGCAAAAGAAAATCATGTATATGATGAACTTGAAGTTGAAATATGATCATATAAGGAAAGAGCACTAGTGCACCACTCAAGCAGATCTAGATTTACATGAAATGAAACAATACACTTCCTAAAAATGTCCTATGAAGAAGTGGGGAATGTACCTTGTAACCACTATCAGAAGAAAAAAACAAAAAGAACTACACAGCATTGTGGTGAAAATTTCTGTAAAGTACCAAGCACTGAAGAAGTGGTCTCTCCACTATTTAAAAGCCACACACACTATGATTGTTTTGCATACCAAATTCAGATAGGCATGAGGGCTAAGGAACTTGTCCTCTGAGATGCAAATGATTATAGAGTTAATAGGTAATCCCACAAACCATATCTATTAGATCCTGTTGGAAACCATAAATTGATTATTATTGGAGATCCCACAATGACCAGAAATAAGACAAGTTTATAGTATATAAATAAGTGTATAAACCTCATCTTACAAGTCGGTTTTGTAAGATTGAGTTAGACTTAAAGTCCACTAATTAACAACTATGAATATGATCAAACAAAAATATATAATGGAGAAACAACTCTTACTTTACAAACCATTTTATAGTATTGAATTAGATTCTAACCTAAATCTTAAGATAATACCAGAGCTTTTCCAGTAATTGTTGTTGAGTCTTTCACACCACTAGTTATTAGACGGTTATCGAACTATCCATAATGTCCAATCTTGCAAACTTCAAATTTCAGATGTCTAATTCTACTTGTAAAGAGAATGTCAGAGATTTTATATTGATCAATGGTGGGATTAAATTGAAATACATTAGTAGGAGACAATTATAACCTTATAAACCGGTTTTGTGAGGTTGAATTATACTTTAACAAATCCAAAATTCTAACATATGTTATTGTTATATTCCTGGAAAACTTTTGCTCATGTCTCTCTCAATTCCATTTTTTCTGTTGTACATGTGTACAGATGAAAATATAGATCAGGCCATCAGTACTAAATCATGATACTAATGTTATATAATATTTTGACTAATTTCTTGAGTTGACAAACCAACAATATGTAAAAATTTTCCACTCAGTGCCAGTCCACATAAAGTGGCTCCCAATAACATCACAAACAGACAAGAAATCAACAAGTCACATAACATCAGAATAACATGATCTTACGCCTTTATTGCATCATCTAGTGAAATGCATTCGGATGGAATCCATGCACTTTCCCAAGTGGGAGGTGTCCTCTTCATTGCTGTCTTAATGCCACTTAAGGGATTGATGTCTACCACCTGTCAAAGAGAGACATGATGTTGTGAAAAGTACTTCTAAACTAGTGTTAAGGAATATGAAACTGTGCAAGGTGACGAGTAGTGATAAATACAACATACTTACCGGCCAGTCAGAACCAAATGCCACTAATGCATTGTTATTTAAGAGTGACCGGAACAAATATGATTCTGTGTCTGCCCTATCCTTGCCAAGCTTTTTGCTAGTATAGTCAGCATCATCCAACAATTGATCTGGCTGTTAAATATTGGTAGTTAGAAAATACTACAGATCTTTTAAGAGACATTGTTTACATTGTCAAAACATATATAACAAGGAAGGTATTGGAGATTAGAGATGTGCACATCGACTAAAGATACAACTAAAATAAAGTCTGTCCTAACAAATTCATGTCTTTTTCCATATATGTCTCTGGCATATACATAATATTAATAGTAATGAAAAAACACAAGATAATGATAATAAAAAAGAAAAACCTGCATGGAAGCAATAACCCTCTGTTTACCAAATCGGCCAGGGGTTCCGGCTGCCAACTGCTGGGCATGCTCAATCTGAAAGTAGTGTTTATGTTCATTACTAACTTGGCTCACAATGATTATGTTAGAACAAACATTTCTCAAGCAAAATCTCCCCACTATCAATAGAAAATTATTAAAGCTTGCTATGTTTAAGCAAAAATATTACCCTGAATCTTCGATCTCTCATACCATTTGCAGAAGCTACTGAACTATATAGGTCCAAGATAAGGTCATTTGTTTTGTCTCCTATAGCATGAATAGCAACCTGTAATGAATCAACAATTTGGTAACTGAAATCTCATATACACACACGAATTTGGCAACTAAGAACAAAAGAACAATCACCTGTAGACCATATAAATCAGACTCCAAGGTCATGTTGAGAAGTGCTTCAGGTTCAGTTAGTTGTAAACCATAGTTGTCTGGCTCATCAACATACGGCTACAAAATTTGAATGTGCATAGTTAACCTAGGATATATGCTAAATTTAAGTCTATAAACTAAGGTGCTCCTTGTCATTCCCCACCCATATCCATTAAAAAAACAAAAAAGTGGCAGAAAACAGATAAATAAATGGATTTTTTCAAAAAATTATCGACAGATAATTTATACTGAAAAAGTGAATATCTGGCCTCACCTCATAAAGCAATGCACTATTGGAACCCAAAGACCCATCAGCAAAAGCTTTAACACCACCAATATAAATCCATTCGCTCAAGGTATGGCCAACTTTGTTAATCAAATCCTAAGGAGAAAAAAAATGTAACTTTAGGAGACAAATGTTAAAATCGACATGAAAAATAAAAATATAGTTTACAACATTTATTAGTGTAATACCAAATACACAGAGAAATCAAACACTTATTAAGATCTTGGCATATGGTGAAACCCTCCTCCCTTAGAACTAGCTTTCTAAGTTAATTTAGGCTAGACCAATCTCAATTTGAATATGGTATCAATTATCAAAGCCATCCCAAACTTGGTGTTGAGACATCCACAAATATACAGTACTACAAACTATAGTTCAAATGTCCAGTTTGGGTGAATAGATGTGTTAAGATCCTATTTAGCTTTTGCGGCTTAGTTAGGTCTAATTTGTTCTCAATTCTAATAAGAACACTAGTTGAATTTTGAATTAACTCAAGCAATAAAAGCTAAACTGATTAAAAAAGACAAAAGAAGAGTTTACCTATTACATATAATACTACAAGTTAAGACATTTTAGCTATCATTTTTCTGGAATAAAAGATATGTCTGGAAGTTCTTACATTGGTAAAATAAGGAGAGAGAATCATTAAATGGTAAGTGAGAACCATAAAATTTGGTGTTTTTCAATCAATTTCAACCATTAATGAAGAGTTTTTGAAAGAGTGTTAGAAGAAGTGTTGTTAGCATTCCTCATATTATTAGCAGATTACCAAGGAAGTTATTTTAGTGACCCTTCCTGATCTTCTCAATGAATGTTAGGATTCCTCAAAAACCAAACATGTACAACTTGTTCAATGATAAAGCAATATTGGTGTTTTGATTACTATAATTCAAGAGTTCCTCTCAATCCAAATGCTCCAAATGTAGCAAATTGGGCAAGCATTCACTAGACTAAATCGTAAGCGTTCCTTGGGAAGAACTTGTAAGCTAATTAGTGGGGAGGAAGTTGTTAGAACCCAAATTAGAGAAAAAGAAAGAACATAAAGTAGGGGAGATAACTCCTCCAACATATTGCTGTAAATCCATTACTTTATGTTTCATTTGAACGGATTAATAGGTTTTCTTCATGCATAGTTCAACATTCAGTAAAGTAGAAAATAGGGAAGAGAAAAAATCAATTCTCAAATGATAAAAAGATAAAGTGGATCATTTCCTCTTATTTCCCCCTATTTATATCAAGTTGATTCCTATAACTGACTAATTAACTACTGTAATTGCCTGTGGCTAATTTTCCCTTCCATTGTATCAAGCTCCAACAGAAGTTATCTTAATTGTGAGGGGCACAACAAAGCGTTCTCACATGAAGAAAAAATCCAGTGGACAACTTCCAAGACATTAAGAAAGGCAAGAAAATATGCTTGTGATTTGAATATTATAATGCTTTTAATTTATCTAAACTAGATACTTTCCTCTTCAAAAATTTCCTTGATAAGTGAATAGTTAACTTTCAAAAGCAGAAAGATAGAAAAGAAGGAACATAGAAGTATGCTCTAGAAAAGGCAGAGTGAAGAATACACTAAACTTTCAATAAATCTTAAGTTAGAAAGGAATCATACCACCAAACGTGACCGTGTCTCCATTGAAAAAAATAAACATACTCTAATTTTCATTTTTGACATTGAATTAGCCCATTGATAAACATCTGCGCAATTCAAAATAACAATAAAATGAATAGTCAACTAGGCTCAACAAGGCTTTTTACATATCACATAAAAAAAGAGGAAAAGTAATTCTATTTCAAATTACAAAAAGGCATTATCCTTGAAACTTGGCTTTAGGATTACATCATCTATGCTTTCCTACTCCTTTTTTCTTAATTTATTCAAATATTAAAAATATAATCTAGATCACTCAAACTATCACACAGATGAAGTTATGCAATTGAATACAGCAACTGGGTAAGTATTCTATGGCCTCATTGTTAATAAATCCATTACTTTATATTGCATTTGAATGGATCAAGTGGTTTTCTTTATGTATAGTTCAATATTTAGAACAGCAGGAACTGCTTGCTATAAATCTTTGCCTTGTGACTACATTGGCATTATGGTAATATTCAAAATAAAAGGAAACAAAATGACAAAGAAACCACAATTAGAAAATGAAGAAAAAAAAACTTAAATATAAATCAATTTGTACTTTTAGATAAAACCTGAAAAATCATCCCAAGAAAGTTCAGGTGAAAACCCAGGATAATATCTTCCCATATCAACAACCGTGGTCACCCCTCTTGTTAGGGCAAGACTGCTTGCTCTAAGCAACGCTTCCCTCCTATCATCTACTGAATCCTCCGGAATCAGGGAGGTCATAAGTGTCACAGCAGAATCAATTAGTACTCCAGTAGGTTCTGCATAATAACAACAATTACTATTAGACTTTCTGCATTTTACCATTAAAGAACACAAAGAAGCTCCCCAGGACAGAGAAGGAACAGAAGAGAAACAGGAAGAGAATTAGGAAAAGAGAAGTAAAGGCTTAGGGAAAAGAAAATTATTATTGATATCATTGATGTGCGAAGATTACAAAAGGAGGTTATATATACAGCAGAGAGAAGAGGGAAGGAAAACATAAAATGGAAAGCCGAGCGCTACAAAGTTGCAGATAGCTTATCAATTACTCCTAGAACAAAAAAGAATCTTGAAATGAAATTAGCAGTATTATATTGGAATAAATTCATTTATTGATCGTATTTTAAGTCTAACTCAATTTTACAAAATCAACTTGTAAGTAGAAATTTGCATTCATTATAATTTGTTTATATTTGTAGTTGATGTAAGATCTCAAAAGCTCCTTCCCCTCATATCAAGAATGGAACATTTTGAGTGTAAGACTAAATATATATGGGTGACCCGATAGAGAGAAACACAATAAGTCTAACAAATTTCATTAAAATAGATTCAATAAAGAGACTATAACATGTAATCTGCTTTAGAAAACACATGAAGCAGACCACCAAACATGTGAATAGTATAACATGATAGTGACAGCAAAATGCCACTGGAAATTGCAATAAAGGTTGAACATGGAATGACAATAAGACACGTCAATATGCTTTTTAAGGACTTATGTAAAAGCTCAGGTTATAAGGTAGAGGCTCATGAATGGTTTTATTTTGTTGAATATTGCTGAACATCTTTAATCACTTTTATCACAAGTTCCCTATTTTCTGTTTCAGAGCATATCATATCATATATATTTGATACTGTATTACACTATATTGATTTATGGAATAAAAAGATGTAATAGTATTTTCTTCTTCAAGTATACAATTCATACTGCAGAGACCGTCACTCTCTCAAAATGCTCCATCATGCAAGAACCTATGAGCTAAAAGAATGAACATTGTACAAGACCATTTAACCTATAGTTGAAATTCAACTAGGTGTAAATTATGGAGATGGTAAGAATTAAATGCTTGACTTTTAGTCATAAAGGCTTTGCTACCATGTCAAAGGGAAACTATTATAAAAGCTTAAGCAGTTGGATTGGATGGAGACTGATAAATGGCTTTATATCTAACAATGCTTATTCACCTTGTTAAATGAGAAAAACTATATAGGGTTAATTTCCCTTATGTCTAAAATATACATAGAGTGAATGTATTTATAATTAAGAGTGATACACAATATATATGGCAACCAAACATAAATATGGTAAATAGAAGATATTGTTATAAACAATATCAACAATATTTACCAATATCAAACAATGTCTATTTTTTCCTAATAAACAATAGACGCTATATTTCCTTAATTAACATGAAACCTGATAATATTACCTCCATTTGCAGCCCTCACTATAATTCCCCCCATTGGATCATCTGTTAAATTTGTAATCCCAGCCAACTTTAGTGCCACTGAATTAGCCAAGCCCATGTGGCCATCTACTCTTGAAAGCCAAACCTGCTCATAAACTTCAAATAAGATTAGTTTTGCTGTGAATGGAGATTTCCATAAAGGAAAGAACATATGTAAAGGGCCCACAGGATTATTAGGAGTAATATCATCAATCCAAGAGGCAGCAGGCAGATCTCCTTCCCATAGATCATTGTTCCATCCACCACCCAAAATCCAGAAACCTTGTTTTGAGCCTAAATCCAAAAGTGTACAAAATGTGTAAACATCATAACTAACATAATTCAGGACTCAGAGGCATCCAGTTTGAAAATTGTTCAACGTGATATTTCCCATTTGATGAACATAGTGGTGCGGATTTAACCACCAGCCTTTAATCCTTCTATTCCAGAGTATGCTTACTCAGAAAGAATGTCAATCTTATCTAATAGTTCATTAGGTGGTGAACAGGTAAAACTAATAAACTCCAATGAATCTACTAATAAAAGGAAAAATGAGACAAATATATCTGATGGATTCAGACTAAGAATTAATGGAATCAAATGATTGATTTATGAAATATAGAAACACAACCATAATTATGCTCAACTTTGTTTTAGTTGCATCAATACAATATTTAGAAGATAATTTTAATTATGGAACCTCAATCAAGTTTGAAAAGTGGAATACATACAGCTCGCATTTGAGCCAGCACTTAAACAAATATGAATTAACAGTTTGACAAATATGATGATCATCAAGGAAACTACTAGATAGGTGTTAAACTATCCTCCCTCATAACTATGAAAAAGAATGCAAAAACTCAAGGCTTACTTTGTGCTGCATCTTTGACCCTTCTAACAAATTCTTCCTTTTTGTTAACACCTCTCAGCTCCACCTGCATCATCTGTTACTACAGGTGGAGTTTTAAGACAGGGAACATATTGTAGGTTTATAAACATAAAGGACTTCTCAGATAGAAAAATAAAAATTAGGTGACATGCAAATGATTCAAGCCTCCTATTATAGACAACCAGAATCCATCCTTAACAATTTGACTTTCTGATGAGCACACTTCTGAACTGCAATTGATTGATAGAATAGTAGTTTTTTCATAAGTATTCAAGAATCAAACGTTAGAGATTACAAGAATCTTCTTATTGTCTAGCCGGTAACAGATGATCATTTCAGAAAAAACTAGGTTAGCAAACCCAGACTGAAGCACATAATAGAGGTAAAAGAAACATTCAGAAAACTGGGACATCGACTTAACCTGCAATCCACCAGCAATGAAATGCACATGAGAATCAATGAACCCAGGAACCACAACCTTCCCACCAAGATCCAAAACTTGAGTTCCATATCCCTCCAACTCCTACATAAATGTTGAAAAGCACATCTGGGTCAGACCCAGTTTGCAATTGAACGCCACAATACATGAGTAGCAGCAACAACAACAGGGTTGAATTGAATAGAATGAATTAAATTGGAATGCATTAACACTTTAAAAATTGTTATAGAGTGTCTTCCAAATCCATATTGTCATATACTGTAGATTTGTTGACTTCTGTAACAATTATTTAAAAAGCCACTTTAAATATAACAAATTTTACCCTGCATGCCTGAAAGTTAAACTACAATGAAATTGCTCTGCCTTTTTTTAAGTAAACGGAGAACTGAGTTTAGCATCAAGAATATTATAACCTTGACAAATGAATGGTTTCCAACACGAAGAACTCTCCCATTCGCCACTGCCATGGACTCTGCAAATGGGAGAGAATCATCACTAGTATATATCACCCCATTCCTCAAAACCAAATCAGCCACTGGGTGAGACAACTGTGACTTCCAAGCCCAAAAATCTGAAAAAGTAAAAGAAACTATAACAAAAATGTCATGTATGTACTTCGTTCAGAAAACCATGTAGCTCTACACAGCAGCAACACCAACAATACAATAATAAAAAGGTTCAATTTCTAATGCAATGTTTACAAAAATCTTTGCACTATCAATTAATAAGAAATCATTGTAATTATAACTTTCACCATACATTACAAATTGTAACTGGTTAACACTAAAATACTGATTTTTCAAACTATGTGATATCCTGCATACAAACCAACAAAAGACAAATTAACATAAGTATTAAAAATCGACATCAATAGTTGTTTGGTCTGCATAATAATTATTGCAACAATCCTATCTATATTGATACAAAAAGAAGGAAAATAAGGTGCCAAAACTGAATGAGAATTCCAAGTGTGGAAGGTGTCTACGAGGTTGTCTCATAGTTGTGTTGTGTGTGAGAAAGAAGAGAAAATCAGTAGCAAGGAGAGATAGTGAGTTACAGGTTGGGAATGGAAAAGGGAGAGACAGAAAAGTGAAGAAGAAAAGGAGTGGAACAAAGAGAAACAGGTGAATGAGAAGAAAGTCCATTAGAAACAAAACCACACTCTCTCTTCCTCTTCTGTCTGTTACTCATTTCACTCTTCTCTTACCAACCACCACTTCACATAAATCTAGAGTTTCTTCTATCAAAATATTTTTTTATTTAGGGTCCAAATTAACAATTTTCTTTTAAAGATTTAAACATTAATTTATATATTATTATTGAGCTACTGATTATAAATATAAAAGAATTCACAGAAAATAATTATTATTATTAAATTATTTAATAAACAATAAGATATGGACAAAATGTAAACCTATTTCGATTTTAATATAATAAAAAATATTATAATCTTAATATAAAAAATATAGTTATTAATTATATTTAAACATCAAAATAAATATAGACCTATTTCAATTTTAGGATAATAAAAATTATAGTTACATTTAAATTTCTAATTTATTTAATATTTTTAATAGTTATTTTGTATATTAATATGAATTCTTTTTATAAAATTATTATTAAAAATATTTAATCACTTTAATTCTTAATAAAATTCAAACATAACTGATAAAATCAAAACTTCTCTAGTATAAATTTTTTATTATATTAAAAAAACCAATATTTACATAAAAATCAATAAATACGTAGTATAACTTTTTTTATTATTATATAAAAAAAATCAATATTTATATTGAATTATCTTTTAACGTTTAACTCAATTTTCAAAATTCAACTTTTACAAATTCCATGAAAATGTCACTTTTTGATATCGTTTAACGAATTAAAAAAAATGATATTCTTATATTTAAATTTAAAATTAGGACAAAAATTTATCAAATTTTAAAGAATTCTAATTTTACATCAATTTAAATACTAAAACTGTATTTAATTTTTTTTATAAAATTTATTACGTAAATAGAGAAATCAAAAGAACCTTAGAAATCTTGAAAGGAGTTAGGGTTTATGAGTGATATGACACAACTACTAATCTTGTAACAACTGACGTTTCAAGCGATCGCAACTCGCAATCGGCACACCACCGAAACAAGTGAGCCTATGTGTCTTTGAGACTCATTGTTTGCCCTATTTTTCCTACTTATTGAGTGATTACCGATCTGTTTCTCAGTGTGTGAATTTCATCAAATGTTGTAAATCTTACTGTTTTCACATGATATGGAAATTTTTATGTTTGTGGCAATGGCGGAATTGTTTTCTGTGATGTTATGTCACTGGGATGATTAGGTGCATGACTTTTGACATTTTGGATTTGCTTCTTCATAGGGATTTTGAAAGAAAAGCAATGACAAGTGCAATTGGTAGCAGAGTTGAATCTTTTCGAAACACTCCTTTACTAAGGTCTTCTCTCAACTTCTTCCGAGCCTTTAGCTCTGATTCCTCTTCTACTTCTTCTTCTGCTGTTTCCTCTGCTCAGAACCCTAAGAAATCGAAGCGAAGGAAGAAGAAGAACTTATTTGAAGTGGCTCAGTTCTTACCTAACTGGGGAATTGGCTACCACATGGCCAAATCTCACTGGAATGAAGTTTCTTACGAAATCACTAAACTCAATCTCTACAAGGTGCTTAACTTCTGTTTTTTTTTTTGTCCTTCTATTGTTTGTATTGGATTTCCACTATTTTGCATTTCACTATTATTTATTTCTCTGTTTTTCTTTCTTTCTGAATGTTATTTACGTATGTTTTTGCAGGATGGAAGACATGGAAAAGCATGGGGGATTGCTTATAAAAATGGTTAGTGTCATAAGTTGTATGAGAAGTGTTTCTGGCTTAGGATAATCTGTTTTTCAATTTTATATGCAGCAGAGTCAGCTTGTTGAAGGCGCTGATAATAATGCTGCACTTCTATTCTTCAATTATAGTTGGCTAGGCTAAGAGTGCTTTTCTGAGTTCTTAATATGTGTTGGTTTTTGTTTAAGGATAGAAAAAAAAATGTGCAAGGAAATAATATAAATATTTTGAAATGCAGAAGCCTGTAACTATTATTGGTATATCTTGTATTTAGTACACGGAAATAACTAAATAGAAATCTTGCTCGACAGTTTTAGGAGCTGCTGTTACTAATAACTGAATAATCAAATCTGAAACTAACTAATCCACTGACAACTAAAAACAATATAACATGTTCTTGTCAATTTAATAATTGACTTATGCAAAATTAAAATTAAAACTGCTCTGACAACATACTCCTTCTTGCCTTGAAGGCTGCAAACTCCTAGCTTCTTTCCCAGAAATTTAACCTGCTGGTTAAAATTGCTTGGTGAAGACATCAACAATGTGATCTTTTGTTCAAGATTAGTCTTCTGCTGAAATACCATCGCTTCCCTATGATATAATTTGACCTTTGCTCTTACTACTTTGAACTTCTCAGCCAACTCTTTAATGTCAATCCTTAGTGAAAACATTTTTACATCATAGTTTCTTGTCTTTGTCTCAGTAGCCTTAAACTCTATGCTCAGAGTTTGTATACCCTTCTCTAAAGAGATTTTGCTTCTCTGCTGACAGTATTGTTCTTCCTCTTCCATTCCTCTGACTTCCGCTTGAGCAGACTGAGCCTGTTCCTTTGTTGCTGTCAACCTTGCTTCTCTGTGGCACCACTTCTAGACTTGGGGGCTGCTATTACAGGACCAACTTGTTGTTTTTCTTCAGTGTCTTCTTTCTTGTGCCAAAATTCAGTTATCTCTTTTATTGAAAAAGCAATTTGCCTGTGAGAGGATTGAACTAGTGCGCAAAAGTTTGGATGAATGATGCCACACGCGGCACTCCATTCATTTGCTATCACTTGGTGTTAACTTTCTTTGTTTGTTTCATTCATGTTCCATATCATACTATTTATGATCTCAAGTATAAATCACTTAATTTTTTTTATTATTTCACAGTGTAGACATACTTTTTCTTATTTCAGTATAGTTTCTGTTGCTTGTTAGAACTCGGCAGCTTTATTTGATAAGTTCTCAGTGAATACTTTGCGAAGCATAATGTAAGCATAAAGTATAGATTGTATGAAGCATTGTGTAAATACTGTGGCTTTTTCAGTACTTGTTTGCTGGCTTAAATTGATAAATTTCAACTTATTGCAGGTTTGCCATTAGCAGATGCTCCAAAAAAAATTAGTGGAGTTCACAAACGCTGTTGGAAGTACCTACCAAATGTAGTAAAAGCATCAGAAAGCTCAACAAACTCAACGAGTCCAACAGATACTGGTTTGAAAGGTGAAACTGAAGCAAGTTGATGTTTTCTAGTGACTTTGTTTAGGTCTTCAACATTAGCCCATGTCTTTTCAATTGGCCTAGTTGTTTTCGACCATGCTAGATTTTTTAGTCAATCTTTCAAAGTTCCTTAAGCATTCATGCAAGGTGCTTAATTATTAAGTTTATGTTTGTAATCAAATGAACTCTTTCTACTATGAAACGTGCTTTGAGGGAGTAATCTGGCTGGATTTGGCTGTTACTATGTGTTTCTCTTTAAGCTATTATAATCCATTCATGTTAGTTATTAATTATGTGTTGATTGGATATGTGGACTTTGTATAAACAGGATTGGGTGATAAAAATCTTATTTTTAAATATTGCTGATTTCCTTAAAATTTTAAAATGAAAATAAATAATTAATTAAAAGTTATGTGTATCAATAAAGATTAATGATAAAAGAAAGAGTGGTTAAAATATATTGCTATTAATATTGGTGTCTGTTTGTTAATGATTTAAATGTAACATTTAAAATTTAAATTCATGTTATTATAATATTACTGACGATGTATTTTGATTAAATAATTTATTTATTCAATAAGTGAACTTTTTTATACTAGTGAGTACATAGGATTTAATCTGTCAGTAAGTTCTTATGTTTCATTTTATTGAATTAAAAATTAATTGTTATAATAATTTTTATTACTTCATATATTAATGCTTGTATTAATTTTAAATTGACTACAGTTTTAATATATCTTTTGCTTATATAATTTTTTTATGTTTTGTTTAAACTTAAAATATTATTTAAGTATTTTAAATTTAAGATTGAAGAAATTTAAAATTATTTGTTGAAGGGAAAAGGAAGGGATGTCACATGGTTGAGTAAACTTAAAAAAGTTGTAGAAAAACAAATATAATGTAAGAAGTGAGTGTGAGTTTACATGTATTAAAGGAAATTTGAGAAGAAAGTTATTATTAGAAAAAGCAACAAAATTCTTAAATATTTTAAAAATTTAAAGATTTATGTTTTATAAAGAAAAACGGATCATTTTCATTCTTATCCAAAATTAAATTAATTTAGAAAAAAGTGAATGACAATTCAATAAAATCAGAATCAAAATTAATTTCTTCAATAAAGAAATAGGAAATAAATATAGTTTATTTTGAAAAAGATTTAAAAGTGTATACAAAAATATTTAAATCAACTTTTCTTCTTATTGTTTCCATGTGCATTTTTTTTCTTCTCCTATATAAATTTAAGCTTAATTACTCGGATCATACTCATTTTAGTTCGAAAATTTCAAAATAGTACCCACTTTGAACTTTGTCTCAATTTAGTACCCAACTTTGATTATTGCATTAATGTAGTACCCTGTTAAGTCTTCACAAACGGCGTTAACTACCTTGCCACGTGTCGGTCTCTGGATTTTTAAAATTTAATTTTTTTTTAATTTTTTTTTTTTAAAAAATTGCCACGTGTCAAATCTGACACGTGGCAAGGTATCGCCACGTGTCAAATCTGACACGTGGCAAGGTATCGCCACGTGTCAAGTTACCTGACAAGTGTCATTGTCTTCATTTCAACTTAGTCTCCACATGTGTCTATTTGTTTTAATTTAGTACCCATATATATTTATTGGTTTCAATTTAGTACCCAATTTATTTATTTTAATTTTGTCTGAATATTATTTTACAAAATAGAGAAATATTATGTCTCCCTTAAGACCAAATTTATTATTTATATAAATGTTATATTTATATTTGTTATTAAAAATGACTTACAAATATGTTATTCATGACTTTTACCATTA
>Ga0099822_1004964_pt1 | contig 17370 bp, 8 predicted proteins | sample CowpeawhiteBW_FD_76839 | JGI IMG/M metagenome (GOLD analysis project Ga0099822, IMG submission 76839) | Root nodule microbial communities of legume samples collected from California USA - Cow pea white BW | ecosystem: Host-associated > Plants > Roots > Nodule | place: USA: California | collected...
TAATCATTTATGCAAAATTTAATTTCATACATGAAACTCAAAATATGGATTCATTCTTTAGTTTAAATTAGTCACTAATTACGCAAATATTTAGTATACACGAGTCTCTTGGGAAACGATATCCCGGTCTTACCGGTTACTACTTGCGTGACTTGGTACACTTGCCAAAGTCTTAACATAAACCATACATATTCTTTTCATATAATTATTTAATTAGATTAAAGTAACATGATAAAATTTTTAAATTAATATTTAATATAAATTATAAAATAATTAAATTATTTACTTTTACAATTTGTTGCTAATAATAAGTTTTTTTCCTCCCACCTATACCACCAACACCACCACAACCATCACCGTCACCACCACATCTACCACCACTATCACCATCACCACCACCACCACCACCACCACAACCTCCACCACCATCAGCACCACATCCACCACCACTACCACCTCTACCACCACCATAACCAACATCACCACCCCCATCACCACCACCACCACGACCACCACTACCACCACCACCACTACCACCACCACCACCACCACTATCACCACTACTATCACCACCACCACCAACATCACCAACACCACCACCATCACCGATTAGGAAAAATTGACAATTAGGTGAAAAAATTATTTTAAATCTAAATCTTATAAAAATATATTGAGACTTAATTTATTTGTGTTTACAAATTTGAGATGAATTTAATATATTTGATCACTACACCATTTCTAACTTTAAGCAACACTAAATTTTTCCACGAATATAAAAGTGTTGCCTAAACATAATATAAGCAACAATTTTACAAAAATGACTTAAAAACTTTTAGTGGCAACACTTTTTAAAATGTTGATACTTTATGCCACATTTATTTAAGTGTTTGCTTTAAAATATATGGACTAAACCATAAAACAATTGTGTTTAACAAATTTTAAAAAATAAACTATAAATAATTTAAAAAAATTAATTTTCAACTTTTGTCTTAATGTCTTAATGAAAAAAATTTAAGGGAAAAAATTCTTCCCTTAAAATATGTGGGCTAAACCATAAAACAATCGTGTTTAACAAATTTTAAAAAAATAAACTATAAATAATTTAGAAAAATTAATTTTCAGCTTTTGTCTTAATGTCTTAATGAAAAAAACTTTAAGGGAAAATTCTTCCATTGAATTGGTTCTGTGTCGTGAAACCAAAACCCTTTCCCTCTTCATTGTCTTAGTGAAACCAAAACCCTTTTCCTTCTCGTTGCCTCCGCGTTCATCTTCTCACCCCAAAACATTGTCCATCTTCTTCGTGCTCTCTATCACTGTTTGCATTCCACCTTTGTCGTTCGTGTTCTCGTTCTTTTTGTTTCGCGTTCTCACTAGTTGATTAACAACGATTTCCTTCACACTGGTTCCGTTCACATACTCGTTGGTTCGTGTTTGTGTGCTCACTTGTTCGCGTTTGTGTTTTGTCTAGTTTGCATTGTCACTACTTCACGTTCGACAATTTAGATTCCACCGTTTGGATCGGTTTGAAAACATCGTTCATTGTTCGCTTAGGTTTGGTAGGTATAGATCTTCTCACCTATTACCTTCTTGTCTAGGTTTGGTAGATACCCATTTCTTTTGTTAAATTTTCTGCAACATTTTAGTTCTTTGTAGTTAACAGATGTTTATTTTGTTAAAATTTTTATTTTCTAATTGTTTCTCGGGATTTTCTCATTGGGGTAAAATATTGTATGATTTGATGCAAGGGGAATAAGTAAGCATAAAGTATATTTTATGTTTATGAGTTATTTTTTTGGGGATTGATAAGTTACTTACTCCAGCGCTCTAGGAGAGACGCGTTTGTTTCTTGAGAAAAGAGAGGTGTGATTTGGGAAAGGTATGATATAGGAAGGACATTTTTATTTCTTGAGAAAAGAGAAAAGATATGATTTACTGAATGAGGTCGCCTATAAGGGATTCAAGGAGAAAAATTGAAGAGTGTAGAGGATCATTTTCCTTGATAGAATAAAAGTTATAAAGTTTGTGTGTATGGTGTGGCAGACAAAGGGCAAGCGATCCAAAAGTTGGCAGACATGATGAGGTTATATTAGAATGAGACAGTGTGGGTCAGCGTGCAGGGCTATTCTCATCCCACATCTCCTATTTTATTTCCCACCCTCTCTTTTTTGGTTTAATTACTCGGATGGTACCCACTTTGGTAGAGGTGTGTGTCAACACCCAAATTCGTCCAGGTAACAATGATAAAAATAATAAACAAAAAAATTAATTAATTAAAGTTCAATTAAGAAGAATAAATAAATAAATAAATAATAAAAGAAAAGAAATGGGTAAAAAATATGTTTTAGTTTGAGAAAAAATAAATATCTATGTTTATTTTATTTATTATTATTATTATTATTATTATTTATTTTATTTTTAATTTAATTTTGTTTTATTTATTTATTTGGGTTTATTATTTTTATTATTACATTATTTTCCTTTCTATTATCATAGCTCCATTTTTTGTTTTACGTCTCTCATTTTAGTTTAATAAAAAGAAAAGGAAAAAAGAAAACAAAACAAAAAAAAAAACAACAAAAAGAAAAAAAAAGGAAAAAGGGAAAGAAAGGTAGAGGTAACGTAAGGTCTCTCTGTTATTAGACCTATGTTTGCTATGCTATTATGGTTTTGTATTGGGAATTAGGCCTGAGAATATTATGCGAGTCCGACCGAATCCGCCCGACCCAAAAAAAAAAAGGTAATGGATTGGTTTTAAACGGGTTGGGTTGCAATGGATAACTGTATTCAGATAAAAATGGGTTGTCACGGTCAGATATGATTTTTAATTTTTAGTTTCATGGATTAATTTTTATTTTAACCTAATTTTACGACACCGCAATGCTTCCCTCTCCTCTTTCGTTTTACTTCCATGCCCTTCGTCACTCTGAAGTGCCCAACCCTCACTCCTTCCCTCTCCTTTCTTTCTTCCGTGCCCTTCGTCACTGGATGTTCTTGATTTCGAAGCTTTTTGATTATTGGTGGTGTCGTTACTGTTGATGTTGATGTTGTGGAAGACAATAGTGGCGCTACTGCTGTCGATGGCCGTCGTGCTGGGGGGCGTTCCATCGTGGTGGAGGGCGTTAGGGTTTTCCCACTTGGTGGCCATTGTTGCTTTGGTTCCTTTTTTGTCTGTTTATTTCTTTAATGTGTGGCTACATGTGGTTGCTTTGTTCCTCTTTTGTTTAGGAAAAATGAAAATTTTAGATTAAGGCTTTGAGGATCTGAGAAGGAGTGCAGCAGAGATGTAGTCAACCATGGTCTTCACCTGCACGAGCTATTTTTCTGTCACTGTTCTTCTTCATCTTCTTTAAAAAAATTCTTTTATTTGGGTAACCCGATATATCCATCCGAATATAACTGTACCCGAATAACCCGAATCCGACTAATCCAAGACATTAATCGGTCGGATATGATTTTAAATTTTCAAATTCGGATTGAGTCGGATTGAGATGATTGGATCTGAATCTGACCCAAACCGACCCTTGCTCACCCCTATTGGGAATGACTTGTAACATGGTCATGATGGCTGAAGGAGCAGGAAGCAACATCTGCTCTCAGCCTTATCCCAAATTTTGAGATTGGAAGGTGCAGAGAAAAGTGAACAAAACAAAGGAGATAGTTACATAATAAAAAGGAAAAGATTCATGAAAGGAGGGTTTTTTTTTTTGGATTACTACATAGGGGAGAAGGCACTAGAAATCAGAGAGGGAGAGAAGGAGTCAAAATTGAAAATGGAAGCAAAGCAATTAATGCATTAAGTTTTATTTTCACGGTAAGTGTTCTTAACTCCTTCTTAGCTTATGTTACCGTGACTTGATATTGCTGTTGATGTTCGTGATGTATGAATTGTAGCTTATGTTAACGTGACTTGATATTGATGTTCATAAATGTATGTTAACGTGACTTGATATTGATGTTACATATGTTATTTATTTTGTTTATTCCCATCCCACCTGCGTAAAAATAATAAAGAACAGAACACAATTTTTTTTTTATTTTTTAATTTTTTTTTCTTACTTCTCCATTATCGAATAATGGCTACCATACAACACCATCATAAACGCCACAAAATTCCTATTTCTTGTCTTGTCTTCGTTGCTCACCTGCGTAAACACAAGAAAATAGAGACCCAAAAACAAACCCAACCATTCAAATAACATTCAAAGCCTTAATCCCTTTCTTCCACCCTCGGCCTGACCATCACGCCCCAACCACAAGAACCAAAACCAAACCCCCTTCCATTCAATGCCATCGGAAATGGTAAAAAACCAAGAGACGAAAAAGAGTCGTCGGCGGCATCGCCAGTGACGAGTTGAAGCTTCTAACGGAGGTGGAGGCGCGACAGTTGGCCCTAGAGAAGGAGGCCTCGACGTCGACGAAACCACTGGTGAAGAGCGGTGTCGACGGTGTTGATCCGGTGGTGGTGGTCACGACATTGTCTCGCTTGTGGGAGAAGAAACAAAGCATGAAGATTTGGGGACTTGGGTTCTCGTCAGCGACACCTCTGGTGATGGCTGGCGTCGATGGCTGCGGGTCTCGCTGGCGGGACCTCCGACAGTGGCATAGTGGCGTGGTGTGGTGGCATGGTGGTGTGGCGACTGCGGAAGAAAGAGAAACAGAAATAAACCCATTAGGTTGGGTTTGGGCTGACAGCCAGACCCATCTTTATGTCGCGCACCCCCATTCTTAATCCTTGCACCCCCATTTTGTTTTTTGTCTTTGTGCACCCTTTTCCTTTATCTCGCACCCTTGTTTTAATTTTACTGTGAGTACCCTTGATGTTTACTAACCTCGCACCCCTGTCACACTTGTTTCATGTTTTACTTCGTGCACCAACATAATTGATAACCTTGCACTCCTGTTTATGCTTATCTTGTTTTGAGCCTATGTTTTATGTTTACTTTACGCACCTCACACATTACTCATGCACCCTGTTATTATTATTATTTTTTCTTTCTTTCACTTTTGTCCTTTTTTTTTATCCTTTTTTGTTATTTATTTGTTATTATTATTTTTATTTTAAAAAGAGAAAATGAAAATATTTTAAATTATAAAAAATTGCAAAAATTAGAAAAAAATCTAAAAAACGAAAAATGTTCTCTTTTGTTTTATTGTGTCTGTCCGGTCCCCCGCACCGTGTGACACTCATTTTCAAAAATATCAAAAATAGTTTTATTTCTCTTTTAGTGTCTGTCCGACCGCTCGCGTCATATGACACATATTTTCAAATAATTCAAAAAACACAAAAGAAATACAAAATCTTCAAAATATAAAATATCAATATTTTCAAACAAAAAAGTCTTTTTTTTTAAGAACTACGTGATCATTGATTCTCCACCGTGAGATACGTAAGACCAAGGCCAATCCTTGTCAAGTTCACCTCCAAAAAAAATCGAATCATTTTCTCAATTATTTTCAAATATCTTTTAAAGAAGTACGTAATCTTTATTTCTCATCCTAATGAGAATACGTAGGACCAAGGTCAATCCTTGTCGAGCCCAAAAAATTAATTTTTTTTTTAACATTTTTGTCTTCTTTTTTTTTTTTGGAAAAGTTAACATTTTAGAGACTGATACTACTTATTGAAAATGGTTCTAGAAGGAGATAGGGAAGACGAGATTGAATAGATCTAGACTCTTAACAAATTGAAACACTTAAGAAAAATTAGATCAAGAAAAAACGAAAATTTATTCCGATTCACCCCAAATTATTGGGCTGTGTCCGGTTCTTCCTTAAATATTTTTCTTAAGAAGTTTCATTAGTCAATTAAAATTGATTATGTAAGAGTACAAAAACGTCTCCGGATTACAGGAATAAATATACCTCTTTAACAAGTATCGACGTTGTGATATAATTAGAGCAATCATATAAATAATCAGAGTATTAAAGACTAGTTAATGTATTAGCGAGGCTCTGTTAACTGATTTTATATTCATTTGATGACTGAAGCTTCATGGTTTCATGTAATCAATTGATTGTCAAATTATCTCGTCAGTATGAATGTGTTCTCCAGCACTGTGTCATCTTATCAATTAACGGTCTTCTGTTGTGATCAGGGGTCATGTTTTCCAAATTTTTTTATATTTATATTATTTAATATATAATTTTGAATATATTTTTTAAAATTTAATATTTTTAATATATTTTATGTATTTGATATTTTAAATTTTTTATATATTTATATTTATATATAAAATTATTTTTTCACATTTACTTTTTAATTTTAATTTTTAAATATTTTTTAAATAAAATTAATTATTTTATTAATATTATCTTTTAAGTGATATTTTTTTAATTTAATCCTTTTTATTTGATTATTTTTTTAAACTTAATCAGTATAAATGTAAATTAATTATAGTAATTATAAAAATTATTTATATTTAATTTTATAATTTTAATTTTTAGTTTTTACTAGTTTATATACAAATTTTGGAATTATGCTTTTGGTTCTTATTTTTGTTGAAAAATATAAAGTTGGTCTTCCAATTTTTTTGTATCCATTTTTTAAAATATAATACAATTTGGTCATTTTTTTTGTTGAATTTCTTGATTTAGATCAAGATTTTTTTACCAAAATTGAAGTTGTGAATAAGGATGATTTCTTTTGATAAAGAATTCTTATTATGCTTAAAAAAAATTTAATAAAAAAGATCGTATTGCATTAATTTTTAAAAATAGAGACCAAATTGAAACTAAAAAAATTTAGAAAACCAACCTCACATTTTTGAACAAATAAAATAGACAAAAAAAATAATTTAATCAAAATTTTTACATTCCAAAATATTAACCAAAGATATGGTACGGGATGTACCAAAATTTATTAGACGATCCAAAGTATTTATAACGAGTCAAATAACCTTTGATCAACCGGTCTATAGTCAAATCATAATATCATCTGATCATTGTATATGTCCAGTTTTTCCCATATTTCTTTTTATTAGTATATGAAATTCGTTTCTTTATTAGTAAGTAATGAAAATGCGAGATAATCCGTATTCGTAAGAAAAGAACGTCGCAACAACAGTACCTTATTTCATCTGTCTTTCTCTCAATCACACGGGAATTTTACTACGTAATTTCCACATTTAGCGTGTTTTTACGACAAGAATGAAACAATAAGGGGAAAAACATGCTAACTGGTCACATTGTCTTCATCGTGTCACCCACAATAAAGAATGAACATCACTCTCGTGGAAACATCAAATCTCCCATCATTGACATAAAGAAACCCCGAAATAGTTCCATTTGTTTGAAATTTTGGATATTAATTTGAAAACCCAGCCAATCAGAGTTGTAACTTCTTCGTAAATTACTTAAAAACCATGAATGTATATATTATGTTGCAGGAGCTGGAATTAGAAAATTATTTACGTAAATCCATCTTGAGAAACACGCAATTAATACAATGCTATGATTGAATTTTTAAAATTTAGTGTACATCAATCTATATTTAATAAAATAAATTACATTTATAATTTATATTTATTCATATTTGAGTTGACTAGGCTTAATTTGTGTTCAAGTTAACTTAACTCTAGTTTGTCTTGATCCAACTAGGTTCGGCTTGGCCAAATTCAACTAAACAATGTTTGATTCGGCTCAATTTAAACTCGGATAAAGTCGATTTGATATGGATCCAAGATGAGTTACTAGACTGATTTGACTTGATCTAGGTCTAAGTCAACTTGATTTGACTTAGGATTTGACTCAATCTTTAATTTGTGTTGACTTGACAAAACCTTTGTCCTAACTTAACTCGATGCCTATAATAATTCAACTATGTCTTTGGCCTAGCTAACTTGACTCAAGGTGACTTAGGTTGACTTGGACCCAGTTAAACTCTAATCAACTTGAATTTAGACCTACCTAATTTAACTAAGATGCATCTTGATTTTGAAAATAGATATGTGAATTTAAATTTTAAAAGATCCATTTAAATAATTTAAAATGATATATATTTAAATAATTGAAAATTGAATTTGATATTTTTTTTATCACGATTGTTGTTTTCTATACCCATACAATGTGTAAAATAGCTTGTCTCGGCAAGTGTTTGTACAAAATTTTGTTTTAATCGCTTGAAAAAATTAAACATAGTTATTTGTATATATAACACGACCACTTAATAAATGTATTGCTTAATTAGCCATTTGGTCTAAGTTTGAGTCAAAAAATTTCAAGTGGATCCTCTTTTCTGTTTTTGTTTCATTTTTGAAAAATTGATTCAAGTATGTTCTTTCTATTAATATTGTACCAATAATGACGTTAAAGATCTTAAGTTACTTACGAAGAATTTTGTAGATAAGTTACTTATAAAGAATTTCGTTGGTAATTTATATACGTAGATTTTTGTAGATAAGTTACTTATGAAAACTTTCGTAGGTAAGTTATCTACGAAAATTTTTATAGGTAAGTTATCTATGATATCCTTTATAGGTAATTTGAATACTTTTCCCATGAGTAATTTTCATAGATAATTTTCGACGTCGATTTCGTAGATAAAATTCGTAGGTAAGTTATCTACAACACATATTTCATAAATAAAGTTACTTACCAACTGTTTACTTACAAAATTTTCTTAGTAGGTAATTCGTAGATAACATCAAATTATTTACAAAAATTACTCATTCCTACAAAATTTTGGCTTAGACAATAACCATATTTCTTGTAGTGAGACATGACACATATCAGCATATAATTTTTTGGTTTTTTTTTTTTAATTTTTTAATTTTTGTTTTACTTTTTTTTAAATTTTCCATGTGTAAAGTTCGTGACGTGCCATGTGATAGTGACAGTGTCACATATCAATGTTAGTTCAATGTGTCGTTGTTTTGTATTCAATTCAGTTATAATTTATTTTTAAAATGGAGCAATGTTATCAAATCCAAATTAAAATCGAATTTATTAGTTCTATAAATGTTATAATGATATTTATATTGAAATTAACCTTTTATCATATTAAATTAAAATTATTACATTTTAAATTAATTTACTTTTTATATTATTTAAATTTTAAAAGTAGTAATTAAAAAGGTAAAATTGAAAAAACAAAAAATTATAGATTGTTATAGATAAAATAAATTTTAGTTATTGAAATAAAAATATTATAAGTAATATTGTGCAAATAATTTTTTTATTATGAGTAATTATTTAAATTTGAAAAAATAGTTACTAGAATGATAAAAGAATAAAAAGTTATTGTATAATAAATAATTATTTAAATTTTAAAATATAGTTACTAAAATTATAAAACCAAAAATTAGTTTTTTTTATCATGAATAATTATTTAAATTTAAAAAATAGTAATTAAGAGAGTAAATGGGAGAAAACAAAAGAGGACACTAAATAAGTGTATCCTCTCTGTATATAGTTATAAATACATATTTATAAATTATAGATAACAATAGTAATAATAATTAAAATTTAATTTGTAAATATTAATAATTTAAATTATTGTATATTTTTTTATTATATAAATAAAAAATGATTTTTTAAATCATTTTCATTTCACATTTTAAAATTTTTAAGTCAGACAAATATTGATTCTATATTTTATTTTATTTTAAGTTAGACAATACTTTGTTATTTATCATATTAGTATTATTATATTTATTACATAAGTTTAAGTTTCATTTAAAAAAATAAATACACGTGACATGTTTTTCTTTAACATCATGGTATTAAATAAGTAAGCCTAAATGACTAATGGTCATCTTTAGTACGTAGAATTATGTTTTCTTGACACCCAATTGGAAAATTATTTCTTTGTGTAGTACATGAGATTGTTATGGGTTGCATTCAGGTAAGTTGAAGGCAACCACACTAGTCACATTACTCAATTTCTTAACAGCTAAGTTAAAACACATAAGCCAACAACAATTGGACGATTAGAAAACATAGATGTCTTGTTATTTTCTCATAGTTCCCCTGGTCGTTAAGGGGAAGTTCAACTTCTCTCTCTTCTGGAAGCAATTTAAATGCACATAGAAAGAGGAAGAGTACGAGTACTTTTGTGATCACCATGAAAATAAAACACAGTTCACACCGACACAAGCGCAACCGTAGTTTGCTGGAGATAGAAATACCGTAACTGCGTGAAACAGTGAACTTGGGAAACCAAAATTTAGAGTTTTGTTTTAGCTTAATTAACTCATAAATTTGAAAACTTTCATTTCATTTTTTATTAAAGTTTTGTAGTTTATTGAATTTTAAAACATTATAAGTTTTATATATTGAGTTTTACAAAATTTAAAACTTTTCAATTCGTTTACGCATTCATTTTTTTTAATTAGGTGATCTAACAATTGAGTGGGTGATGTGAATGTTATTTTGCTCCATCACCTTTGTTCCATTATCCATCATCCATCATCCATCATCGCACTTAGTTTTCGCCACGTATAATTTTATAATTTCATAATTTATAATTACACAATTTTAAATTTTTTAACTTCATAATTTTATAATCCTATAATCTTATCATTTGGTCCAAGTTAGTTCTTCTAAACATTTGGTGGATCATATCAACCCTTGGCACAAGCCGATCCATCTAGACCCTCTCGACCTTCAGCTCAGGTCAACCCGTCTCAGTGGCTTGGATCGGCACGTCTCGACTCGCGACTCGAGTTGGCGCATCATGACCTTAAACCCTTGGCACGTCATCCGTCTTGAATTTCAGCCCAATTCATCTTTCTCAACTTTTGGTCCATGTCAAACTGTGTCGACCTTTGGTCTGAACCAACCTGTCTCGACCCTCAGCGTAGGCTGATCTGTCTTGACCTAGGCCAAGGCTGACTAGTCTCAACTTTCAGCTCAAGTTGGTTCGTCCCAGCCCTTAACCTTGGTTGACCCATCTCAAACCTTGCTTAAACCCAACCCATTCAGACTTTAGGTCTAAGTCTCCCATCTCAACCTTTTTTCCAAGTTGGCCCGTTTTGAATCTCGATCCTACCAACTTGTCTCAACCCTCAGCCTAAGTCGACCTTCTCAACCCTCTGCTTGATCCAATCTTTCTCTACTTTCTGCCAAGGTCAACCTATTACAACCTTCATCTCGGGTCGTCCTTTCTCGACATTTGGCCCAAACATGATTGTTTCGACATTTGGTGAAGTCGACCCATCTCAACCTTTAACCTAGATCGACTATCGACTCCTTACAAGCTGTCTCAGCCTTTAGCTCATGCCAAGTCCTCTTAACCTTCAACATTGCTCGACTCGTACCGTCTCAATCTTCATCTCGAGCCGATACATCTCGACCTTTGTCCCAACCTTGCTCGACTCAACCATCAACTCAAGCCGGCTCGATTCAACCTTTAGTCTGGGCTGACTCAACTCAAACTTCAATTTCGTTTTACTCTACTCGATCTTTTCAAACCGAAATGACTTGCCTCGACTTTCATCTCAAACTAGCTCGAATAGGCTCGATTCGATCTTCGGTTCGAACCGAGTCAACGTGAACGTTGGTTCAAACCAACTTTGCTCAATCTTCAACTTAAAACAACTTGTCTCGAGCTTTTTACCCATTCTGAAAATGTTGTATTTAGAAATTAATTAAAGTTTTGTAGTAGAACCAAATTCAATTTGACTTTACTAACACATTTTCCATTTTTTTTACCAGTTTATTTCCTCTATTCATTCTACGTTAAAAGAGTCAAAGTTTTATTAATATAATAATTTTTATCTTAATAAAATATTTAAAAATAAAGTAATTATAAATAACACAAATTTAAATTTAATATATTTAAATATTCTAGAAATTGTTTAATTCCCTATTTAGAAACAAACTAAATCCACCATGATATCTTTCCTTGTCATGACCAAAATTTTTGCTACTATCTATCCAAACCCAAAAGTTCGTTTTATTGTTATGTTCTTATGTTATTATCTATTAACACAAAACTACTTTTCTACTTATAAAATTATTTCCATGATCTTTAAAAAGAAACATATTACAGTAAAAAAATAATATTTTGAACACTCCAAAACGTAATTATTTCTATTGACAGCAAAAATACTGAATGTATAAAAATGAGGAATTAATCCAATAAAACATTTTTTTCCTCTCCAACCGTGTACGTCATACCAACAGTGGTCTTTCTAAATTAGATCCACTCCTGGGACACAATCCATCGATAATAACAACATTTTTTTCTCTTTAAGTTATTTTAACATTACAAGAAAATACATATAGGTGAACACAATATGTTAATAATATAAAAGAATCATCATTAAATTATGTTTTTCGAGAGACTATTAATGCTAAAAAATTCATCAGTAAAATAATTTTCGATAAAATTTACTAACGGATGGAGAAATCTGTCAACAATTACTGATAACCATGAATTCGGTTTTAAGAACTCGTCAGTAAATATTTGTCAGTAATTATCAAAAGATCATGGTTGTTGGTAACAACTATTGGTAAAATACATGATTGATCTTCTTTTTTCTCCTCCTCTTTCTCTTTATTTTTCCTGTTTTCTTTATCTTCTTCCTCCTCTCCTCCTCGTAGGGTTGTCATTGTTGTTGTGCCACCATCTTCACCTCCACCACCTCCTTCTCTAACTGTGGCAACCACCGCACACCTTTGTGTCACCACTGCGTCACAGGTATTCCACTACATTAGTGGCATACCTCCATATCAACGCCTATTCTCTGCCACATCATGATTAAGCCGCTCACCATAGAGTTCCCACCTCCTCCTCCTATTGTTTTTCCTACTCCCATTCTTCTCACTCATCTCCCCTTAATATACAAAAACTCTTTTAGTAATACAAATTGTAATTTAGCTACAATAATATTTGTCTGTATTAAAAATTTTAATTTACCAACTAATTTTTCAACAAATATATATTACTGATAGATTTGTTATCGATATGAAAATATTTGTCAGTAAAGTACATTGTGAAATTTGTCATAAAATTTCATCAATAAATTTAAGATTAGTGACAAATTTGTTGTCCTTGGTAATAGAAGAAAATTCGTGTGATGCAATAACCTAATTATTAATCTTTTGGCTCTTTTTATATTACACTATTTTTTTTTATTATAATCTCCTTCAAAGGTGGATATGTATAATGTTAAAACAAAATTATAACGTTTAAGGAAGTGCGACTTTTAATGTTTTTAAAACTATATGTATATATTTAGGGTAAAAGAGTAGAGAAAAATAATGTTTATAAAATTAAAAAAAAAATGCATGGAATTTTTAAAAATGTTGGAGTATTGAGAAATCTAAAGAAATGTTTATGTAGTTTACTCTTAAAAATGTTTTTTTTTTTAAATATTTCTTTTCATATTAGCTTACCGACATCTCGAAACCTATGCTACTATTAAGAAGTTTTGTTGTATTAACACTTTTTGGTTTAATTCTGTATAAGTTCTCTACAAGTTATAACATTGACTGTACTATTTATCATAAATTCCCTCGTAGACAATCATATTAATTTTGATTATGCATAAACTGTATCAGTAATACTTAATCGGTTAGATAATTTTAATTAGTACGTAATAGTATTACCGTTCCTAACATTACTAATTAACTTACACAAGGTTTTTCACTTGGTATTTACGGCCTCTTGAAAGCCTTAAGAAAAGGGAATGACTAATGAGTCAGTTATTTATTCCTTATGTATTTTTAACTTAATAAGATTTTCCTTTTATTTATAAATTAGGAACTTACTGAATTCTGTCCATTCTATTGAAATAATTTTGGAAAATAATTTTTTAATTACTAAATTTTGATAACTTTTTCTAATAACTTTAGGTGACATTTTCTAAGTGGTTTTTATTTTTTCATTTTTTCATTTTCAATATTTCAAAACCACTTAAAAGATGACATCTCATGTTGTGAGAGAATGTTGTCAAAATTTAGTAGTCAAAATATTATTCTCCAATAGTTTTTGTATAAAACATTTAATGATGAAAAGCACATTTTATTTGGATAAGTAAAAGATATAGAAAAAAAAATACTTGTGAATTAATTGATGTCATAATCCAAATTTAAATCTTTTTAGGAAAGAGTCAATAATTGTTAAACATTAAAAATAATTCTTTTTATTGAAATAATTAGCGTGGCTAATATATTTTGACAGCACTTCACGATATAAAAGTATTGTATTTACGAACTCTAAGGTTATTATGTATCTGTTGTATAGGATAATAAATAAGAAATGGTAGTAACATTCATTAAATATAAAAAATGTGTTGTGATTTTCACCTTATATAATAAATTCATGACGCACCACCAAACCTATTGTTCTTGCTGCTATAAATATCTTTTTCTCATTCTTCATCTTCAAGTTTTCAAGTTTCAACACATTCCCTTCTTTCAAATAACTCTGCCACAACTCATCATCATAGGTGAAGCTTATATATATATATTGTGGTGATCGATTCCTTTGCTTGTGTTTGAGGGCAAAATATGAAGATGTCAGATGGAGAGAAGAAAGAAAAGGGGACACAGCAGGAACGAAAGGTTCCTCTTCTGAAGCTCTTCTCCTTCGCTGACTCCTACGACTGCGTTTTGATGGGTGTTGGATCTGTTGGGGCGTGTGTTCATGGTGCCTCTGTGCCTGTTTTCTTTGTCTTCTTCGGAAAGATTATCAATGTCATAGGTTTGGCTTACCTTTTTCCCAAAGAAGCTTCCCACGAAGTTGCTAAGGTTTGTTTCTCTTGTCCACTTCCCATGCATAATTGGGTACCGTTTCATCTTCTTCCTCCAAAATTATCGAACACGGTCTCACCATATCATATATTATTAATTATCAGAAAAATCAAATAACCTGCCCTAATATATACCGGTTTCTAAGTAAATAACACTAAATTATATATACCTAATTTATTTGTGTGTTTTAAATAAATTAAATTTTAACAGTGGTTGGTCATGATTTTGCAGTATGCGTTGGATTTTGTGTATCTAAGCATAGTAATATTGTTTTCATCTTGGACAGGTATGAGTTAGTTATATTACATTGTAGTAAAAGAAAAAGTGTTAATTGTGAATGTTGATTGATAGCATTAATTAACATATATAGAGGTGGCATGTTGGATGCATACTGGGGAACGTCAAGCTGCAAAGATGAGAATGGCGTACTTAAGGTCAATGTTGAATCAAGATATAAGTCTTTTTGATACTGAAGCTTCAACTGGAGAGGTTATTTCTTCTATTACCAATGACATCATCGTTGTTCAAGATGCACTTTCTGAGAAGGTAATTGCCATCCTTTTGTTTTCACAGATGGTAGCAAGAAAATCTCTCATATATAAAATCTTTTATCTTTATATTAAACTAATTTAGATGACTTCTTCAAAATGAGTTTAGTAAGATTACTTAAAAGATCAATGTTATAAATTATAGAGATGAAATTAATATTTTAATTTAAATAAAATTAAATGCAAATAAAACAAAAAAAAAATCATATTATTATATCTTAAAATATTCAGAGTAAAGAGCCTCCTAACACATTTTTTAAAATAGATCTTAAATTTTTTATTTCAAAATCATATATATTTTTTAAAATTATAATTTTGTATTTAGTTATTCTCTTCTTAAATTTGTTACTTTTTTCAATAAAAAAAACATTGTTAGGCATCTTAAATAATTAATTATTTTATATAATAATCGATTATTTATGTAGATGGTATTTGTCAAAAACCTTCCAATAGTTAATTATCTACTTATGAATTTAAGTAATTGATTATCTTGAACTCGTGGATTTTTTAAGTTTAAACATCTAAAGATAATTCACTGTACTGTTCCTTAATTAATAAGCTGATTACTTTCTGAAAATTATTTTGAAAGTGTTTGTGGAAGTGAACCTATCAAGCTCATGTAGTTTAAATGTGTAAATGTATCACAAACAATCGAGTATAGAAGGAATAACACTCATTTGACTTATATGATCAACAAAATTTGAGGAGCTTTATGATCAACAAGTAATACTTTTCTTCATAAATATACCACTTTAATTGACAAGATATAATTTTAAACAAAATTAAAGTTCTTAAAAAATAATGCAACTCAAATTTTATTTCAGAAGGTTTTCTAAGCCAAAACAATAAAATTATAAAGCTATTTTTTTAACTCTTATTTTTAGCTTTAACTTTAAAACTAATTTTTAAGTAATTTTTTTTTCAAGTAATCATACCCTTAGTTTCCTTTTAAAAGAAGTTCCATTGTGAAATCATATAGATGTTTCTCTGTAGAAATGTTTAATTTATTTCTTGTTAACTATGGCGTGCTGTTTTTAATTTTCCTAAATACAACTATTCTCAAACATATATTTTCTCTTCGAATTTAATTAAAATAAAATATGGGTAAATTTCTTTATACAACGTTATTGAAAAAAAAAAGTTATATATTATCTATTTATTATTTTTATAAAAATATCTTAAAATTTATTAATAATCTAGCTGATAATGTAATTTTTACGCATTAACCATGCATAATATAGAATCTTGTTTTAAATTAACATATACAATAAATGCATTAAATTCTATAATAATTATTTGTAAAATCGTTTAAGATGATTTTTAATTGGTTTATAATGCAAAAACTGTTAGTTGATTGAAATTAAACTCTTCGTGTAAACTTTTAATTCCTAGAATTTTTAATTACACGATGCAATTTTTAAATTTCATGTTACTTGAGTATTTTGAAACATTTAACGTAAATAGAAATTGTCAAGAACTGACCTTGTAAATATATTAACAAGCAGGATAAATTCATTGATCTTTATATCAAAAAAAGAAGTTAACATCATATAAATTCATTGGTTGAGGATATAAAATAATTTTATATTATTAATGTATGATCATCATACTTTAAAATGATTTTCGTTTAACAATTTAAAGTAGCATTTACTTTAAAAAGAATATTTTATTTATTTTAATCATAAAAGTACCAACTTTAGTTATAAAAACATCATCTTCACTTCCAAAAATTTGTATAATAAATAATAAAAATAGTGTGATATCTTTGTAATTAAACTTTCAAATAAAAAGTATTTTCCAAATTAAATGAATCCTTGAAATGGCCTTTTAAAGATGATTGTTTATTGATTATATGTATTTTATTTCTTCGAATAGTGTAACAAAGAAAAAATTAGGCTACTTAACTATTATGATTTTAAGAAAAATTAATTTATTTGACCTTATGGTAAGCGTTACATTTATATACGCACTCATAAATAAATAAATATATATATATATATATATATATATATATATATATATATATATATATATATATATAAATAATTTATTTTTTTTTTTTTTTTTTTATATATTTTTTTTTTTATATAATCACTTTTTTTTTTTTTTTTTTTATTAAACACAA
>Ga0099822_1004965_pt1 | contig 17369 bp, 11 predicted proteins | sample CowpeawhiteBW_FD_76839 | JGI IMG/M metagenome (GOLD analysis project Ga0099822, IMG submission 76839) | Root nodule microbial communities of legume samples collected from California USA - Cow pea white BW | ecosystem: Host-associated > Plants > Roots > Nodule | place: USA: California | collected...
TCAATGTAAAATATTAATTAAATGAACTTAATTTGGTTAAAAATATTTACTTGAAATATCAATTTTGATGGAAATATTTGTATACATTTATATAGAAATTAAATTTGATTTCAATTTGGAGAGGGACAAAATTGCTCCATTTTTACAAAAAATAGGACTAAATTGAGACAAATTAAAATAAAGAGACCAAATTGAGACTAAGGAAATGACACCTAGCATAATACTGACACGTGTCATTGTCATTGCCACGTCACTCTGTCACTGCCACGTGGCACGATGACAGCTTGACACGTGGTAATTTTTTGATTTTTTTTAAAAAATTCAAAACTAAAAAATAAAAAATAAAAAAGATTCAAAAAGAAAATAATAAAAAAATTCAAAAAATTGAGGAACTGACACGTGACACTCTCTCTAACGGCGTCAACGTTTTAATAAAAATGGGGACCATTTTGAGACTTTTAAAAATTGGGTACCATTTTGAGATTTTGACTCTAAAATGGGGACCAAAGGCATAATTAAACCTAATTTTTTTCGCATTGTTTTCTAGTATAGGTGATGCAGATAGGTTAAAGTGTTCTTTTATTCCATAATTTTCTTCTGATACTTCTCATGTATTTCGGAATGGACTTTCTAGGAATGCATGAGAGGTGACTCGGTATAAGAAATTGGATACCATCTGTTAAAGAAAAAAGATAATAAGTTACGTATCATTTTAATATTTCTAGCATACAAATGACACAAAGAAGAAGCAAGAGTAATACATTTCACAAAATCACATATCACTTAACCAACAAATATCGGTCTACTTGAAAACTTCATATTTTCATAAAATATAGTTGGATACAATTTGTGCTGCTTTTAGTTGAATGTACCTAGCTGAACGTTTAAGTGTTGGCCAACAAAAGTAGTAGAATTAGACTAGACAAAGGTTAACTCAATAGGGCAATACAAGTTGACATGAAACTCTTGAAAATTAGATAGAGTTTTGTCATTAATGTATCTACTCATACAATTATTTATAAGTTGAGGTGCGAAATGTAAGCTCATTCAATCGTGCGTTTAACTATGAGCTCATATTAACAGACTTTTTTACTGAACAAATGTTTAGAAAAGGAGCAAAACATCGCAATAAATAAATAAAAATATTATGCACGAACTTTGGTGAAGTTTCATTTTTTTGAAGTTAGAACTTATTTCTTTATTCTAAAAAAGTTGATGACGTTTGAGATAAAACTGCCATCATCAAAGGTATAAAACATATCACATCATAGAATTGCTAAACTGAAAAATAATCTATATTTTCAAATTTTTGGAGGAGGGAATTTCGCCGGTCGCCGTTGTTTCACTCCATTTACTATTCCATCACTTTGCGGTGCATTTTTCTTGCTCTTCAACGGTGAAACAAATCTGGCTGTCAATCTTGAAGGAGAGAAAGATCGACATAGTTCTGATGTAAGTGGTCCCTTTGAAGAACTCTTTCTCAAATCCGTCACCCCGTCAATTTTTTTCTCAGTTTTCTTACTCTTTAATGGCGAGGAAGCTAATAATCTCGCCGCCACTCTAGAAGGAGAGAAAGATCGAACCCATCTCTTTGGAGAACTCTTCTTGCTCAAACTCAAATTCGTAGTTGCAGGTCTCGCAAGTGAAGAAGAAATAGACACAGTTGATGGTTTTTTAACTTGACCTTGAAATGGGGAAGCTTTTTCAGGTGGGCACTTGATCAAACACTTGTGTTGTGTTCCCATGTTTCTTGATATGACAGGAGACTTTGTCTTGCAAAACTGTTGTTGCCTTGATAAATTTGTAGACAAGAATAAAGGGTTATTCTTGATAGATACCTTATTTGCTAAACACTTAATAACATTATGATTCTCTTTCTCAAACTCTGCAGCAGCTTTTGGAGGACAAACCTTAAAGTTGATCCTAGAACGAGCTCGCAGAGGTTGTGGGGAATCAGAAAGTACTTTTATTTGTTTCTCTTTTTTCCTTCTATCATGGAATTGTATGTTTTCAGGGTCAAGTTTCTGATTTGACAGTTGGGACAGTGGAGTTTGTGGTGCCTTGGTGGCATTTTTCTTACTAACAGCTGAAACTATTTCTCTGGCAAATTGACTTGCCTGCAAAATTTCTCCAACAGTCTCATCAACAAGCATTGCAGACAATGACATTTGCCTCCATTCTTCACCTGCATCAAGATTTGCTTTTACATAAGAACATGAAAAGTTAATTGACAATGATTTCAAAACTTACTATGTGGAGATCTTCTTGCTGCATCATGCTTCCTCCTTCAAAAAATATGAATAATCACAATCATGACTAGTAATACTTTTTTACAATATCTAATGAGAAAATATAATCTTAAAACCAAAATTTACCTCACTGATTCTTGCTTGCACCTTAAACTGGTTCGAGGGCTGAGACTTACCCCTGAGACCACCTTCGTTCCACCGGCCACAGTGTACTGAAGTTCTTGTAGTCGAACCATGCACTCGTCTATCTTCAATGACCCACAACAACAATTCAATTTTACGGAAGCTAAGCCGAAACAAAATCAAGAAATCAAAGAAAGAAAAAAAAAATGAGCAACGTGGATTAACGTATCACCTTGTTGAGTGTTTCTCTGATTAGAACAGGATTCAGAACTAGCATTCTATTTTGTTTTGGTGAGGTTCTACCAATCATCTTTGGGAAACGACGGGTTTCAAAATTTCAAAGGGTGAACACTCATAAGATCATCATTCAATTTACTTCGAGAAAGATTGCCAAATGCTCCTCTCTTTCGCAACGGCCAATATCCTATCCGCAGGAAACGTTTGCGACTGTTACTCAACCGTTCTGTTTTATTTTTAAAAACAATAAATCGCGTTACTGTTTTAAACTCAGTCAATCTTATTTCAGAGAATGCAAAATACTTAGAAATCGTTACATTATAATAATAAATGACGATTTTAATTCTCAAAATTATAAAGTATTTTAAAACTGGTACCATGGATCATTTCGGTTCTTAACGATGGATTCTAACTCTTTTGTTGGGTATTTTGTTCTTGAACTTTGATCTTTTCAGAACTCGAATCAGCTAATGATTGTCAAATTTATAATGAATTAATGATCATTGTTAAGTGGAAATATTATTTCAAGATTGAATGTAGAACATATATTATTTGAAGATTGAAGCAAATACAATATGAAAAGATGCGCTTTAAACGTAAAGGTACCAAGAAAATATACTCTCTTTAAACTGAAGAAATATAAAGGCATGATGATGTTATTTATCATCGTCACGAAATGGACAATACCACTTGAGGGGCCATTATATCTCTCAATGTCCCACAACGGCTAGCTTTTCGAAAACTCAAATATAAAACTTTTCCAAACGTAAATAAGTTTACAAGACTATCTTTCTATTTATGAATCTTCATGTGAAAATTAAGTTGTGTAAAATCTCTAAACTAATATTTATTGCAGGTACACGATTATTCATATTTAATGTGAAGGAATAGGATGTATGATAACGTATATTTTTTATTAATATTTATTGTTTTATTGTATATTTAAAGTGATTCTCAGATCTCAAAATGGATATACAATTAGTTACATTTGAAATTTTTAACTATTTTATATGATCTTTTGTGAGTAGGGTACAACCTATATAACTGGCTTTATAGTTATAACTTTACCTAAATGTTTAGGTTCACTATGAAAGTTATACTAAGACTGAACAATCGATTTGAGATAAATAATTAATCCATTTTTTATTTAATCTTACTGATTCCATTGATTTAATTACTTTTTATTCTATTTTTCGAACAAACATTTATTTTTGCATTTTAAATGAATGATTACGATAAAATTAAATGCAGGTTAGGATAATCTTAATTTTATTTTAGTAAAAAACTGAATATATTGTTGGTAGGCTCCAGCACATGTTTTGGGCAGATACGTCTAAAGCCTTCATTTTATTCCTAACAGTAATTGATACCATAGAAAGCAACAAATGCCAGACTTTATCATTTCTATAACTCAGATTTCACAACAGCAAAAAAAAAAAAATTACATTGAATCTCATAAAATAATCATAATCAAGACTTTCCTACCAAGATCCTGTGATCAAATTCAAGTCGTGCATATTCATTATTTTATTCACAGCGTCTTCTGTACGCCAGAATGTGAACCTGGTTTTCCATAACACATTAACATGAATTAAATTTTCTCATGAATGATAGGTCGAGTGTTGTTCCAAAGCCATTGGAGAGCAGAGCCATCCAACAATGATGAAACCTGTGAGGTGTCATAGTAGTTACAAGACAAACAATCAACTATACAAGATTACAAAACAGAAAATTTCAGACACAAACACAAACACAAGCATGCTCTATGATGTTTAAGCATTCTTTTACTGCTGAGGTAATATTTTAAAGAAACATAGTATAATCAGACAGGCAGTTACAGAAAAGCAAAGCCATGGAATACGTTCATGTATGGAGAATCAAAAGGGACTAAAGAGAATCAAAACAACAGCAAAAAGCAAGTAATGGAATACACTAGAAGGAAATCTAATGAACCTAAAATAGCCAAAGCAAAATACCTTTTCCCAGACTACTGAGTGATAGTTATTAAGCCAATCAATCTCAGCAACGGATAGCAGAGACAAATCAACCAATTTAATCTGCAGCATAAGCTCAGATTAGGAAAAAGAGTACAGAAGGATATATGGCTCGGAATAGAAAGTTATAAAGTTTCAATGAGAAGACCAAATGAAAACTGAAATCATCACTCCAAGTGATCAGAAATTATATTTAAAATAATAAACAAATATTCAGAATGGAATGAGCAGCCAATTGAAATTGATGATAAATTTCCCGAGGATATGGAGAGAATACATTATTTATAATTTCTGGTTAATAATCTACCTTTGCTTGTGCTTTATAGGATTAATATTTATAAAAAAATTCATAATTGATTGACTAAAAACCGTTAGGCCTGAATTGTCCACCATCAAATAGGCCTCAATGACCACTATCAGTCCCGTTTCAACTCTTAAAGAAAGAAAGGACTTGCTACTACTACGTTAGTATAGAAGCATAATTAGATAAAATTTTATGGGAGAATAAGCTATTTTACATCCTCAATGTCCTGATGCTGAACTATAAACCGGCAACAGGCATTTTAACTTGCACAAACATCACCCAAAAAGAAAAGAAAAGTAATCTATCAACTGTAGCAACAAAAATATGAGGAAAAGATGACCAACAGGGAACAACATACCTGAATGGGTACATATGTAAGTTTTTCAAATCCAAGGTACTGGACTCCCCCAAAACGATTTGGTGTCTCAACATTTTTTACAAACAGGAGATTCTGCAAGCTAAAAGAGTATCATCATCATGCAAACCAGAATATGAGAGTCAAAATGTTATTCCACAGTTTGGAGAAAAAAAGGAATTCCGGCATTTTCTTCACATTACCAAGTGGTGGTAAGAACAATGAAATATAGAAAAATCTTGAATTAAGTAATCCACTGCAAGTTTCTTAAAAGACACTCATGGTTGATGGAAAGTTATGCAATGCACAAATGAAATTGAAACTGCCACTCCTTAACCAGAAAGGTCTGGAAAGTAGCAATCAATGAACAAATGAAATTGAAACAGCCTTTCATTAGAAATTTAGAATACTTCCTGATTTCCTAAACCTCAACTTTCATTTGGTGTAAATGGTGAGCTTCTTAAAGGAAATAAAATTAATACAAGTATTAACAACACCAAATAAAACTAATTGCATGATAATCTAAACAATACAGCAAGACTAGGGGCTAAAGTTAACATTTCAAAGCATATAAGATAGCTTAGGAGAAAATGACCTCAATCCGAATGCCAAAGGCATGGTCTTCATAATAGCCAGGCTCATTGCTAACTACCATGCCCTTCACTAGAGGGGTCAAATTTCCGAAACGGTGACTAATACTTTGAGGGCCTTCATGAACATTTAATGCAGCTCCTACACCATGCCCAGTCCCTGAACAGATAACAGTAAGCAAACTTGCTCAATCAGTCGATGAATCCATTCGGTTTTAGGAAAGTAACAGCCCTCCATTTGAAGTAGGAACATACCATGCCTGTAGTCAAGTCCAACTTTCCAAAGAAAGGAGCGAGCAAAAGCATCCAACACAAAACCAGGGGTATTTTCAGGGAAGACTGACTGATCGAGAGCTATATGGCCCTGTAATAAGGTCTATGGGTTTAGCCAGAGAATTGTTTAAGAAGGTCAAATTACCAGGACGAAGATGTTAAAAATTAATAACAGCCATTATGCATGTACTAGAAAATAAAAACATAAATTTTGTAAGACTGACACAACCTAGATTGCTGAATTGTGAAGGACACTTGCATGAATGAAATGCATAAATAAACCCAGGAAAGAGGTACAAGCAATCTACCTGCAAGACTCGAGTAAAGCATTCTTTCTCTCTTGCTGTAGGCTTGCCAAAATGAACTGTCCGCGTTATGTCTGTTGTGCCATCAACATATTGAGCACCACTATCCAATAAGAACAATTTATTGGCATCCACAAAACTACAGCTCTCTGGTTCTGGTTTGTAGTGTATGATAGCCCCATTTGGACCAGAACCTGAACCAATGAAATGCACAAACTATTGCTCAAAACAGAGGAATTGTACTAAAGACTAAGAGAAGTAAAACTATGAACCGAATTACTGGTAAATATTGTTAGTATATGTTTTAGGCCCATTTACTTGTCGCTTCTAGGATTAGCTTTGTGTGTATATATAATACACCTCTTGTAACATTTTGTACACAATCAATAATACACAATTCCCTTTTTCATATATTTCTTTGTTCTTTGTTTTCTACAAATATAAGTATTAGGAGGAATAATAGCAACGTATTTCAATAGAATGGTCATATTTTGTTACATAGGATTACTAAATGGTGTTCCTTTACACTCCATATTTATGGCAGAAGGTATATTTTCTGAACTTTTCACTAAAATAATTGGCAGTTAAATAGATCTGAGAAAAAAATTACGGCAGCATCTTTTAATGTTTCTTTAACCATAATTCAATAGAATATATTAAAAGAAATTGACAGTCAACCACAGTACCACTTATTGTGTCAAAGCTAGTATCCAGGAAACCAGCTTGTTTTGAGCGAAAATCAAGAAGTTTATCCGAAACCTCTACTTCTGTCAATGTTCTATTCTTGGTAATTTCTGTTTCTAACCAATCCCAGAACCGAGCAAGGGCAGCAGCATCCCTAGAAATGAAAAGATAGCAGAATTATAGGTACATGTGTGTACGCATGCTTCTGTTTGACAGGTAAATTAATTTAACATTTTTATCAAACACATATGAATATCTAACTGGACGAAGAACGAATTACACAGCCACCAGCAACATGCAGAGCTCCAATTAGAGAAAGATCATTAAAATACAGAAATCTAAGCATGCAAAAACCATCAGCAATAATCCTGACAAAGGTAAAATAGGGTTACCTTAAATGGCAAAAACCATCAAGAATAGTCCTGACAAAAAGGTAAAATAAGGTTACCTTAAATGGCAATTTTGCATCCCTTCTAACTCTGATTCATTTTTTATGGCCTTCGAAATAGAAACAGGAGAGACTTTATGGACAGCAAAGGGTAAATCCGAGCTCTCAATAGATCCATCAAGACCATTTGTCCTGGTTTTGTGTTTATTCTCTCGGTTCCGATAATATCTGTCGCAGGCAGCTCCATAGGCATTTACAATAGCAGCATTAACAGATGAAGTATCCAACCAAAGAGCAGCACCCTGAGCTGCCAATCTTAAAAAGAAAATCAAGCTCAATTTTCAAAGCCACGATGCTTTTAAAAAATTAAGCATAAACAATTGACAAAATGAAAGATACAACCACATTGGTCTGTCTTCTACAATTGGGGGTGGGGGTAGGGCACGCATAAAAATATGGATTTTCCATAATCACCTTTCAACTTCAGATATAATTGAATTGTATGGCCTGATCTGTATATCAGCTTTCTTCAAGTGATCCCTCACCTCTTCAGTAACTTTGGAATCATCTACAAATAATTTTGCTCCATCAATCTCCACAATCAAGTATGCATACACAACCGGTGAATGTGGAATATCACTGCCTCTCTTCAAAAGAAAAAGTCAAAATGTTACTTTCACTGAATGAAACATTAGCAAAGAACATTGGAAAAAGGGAACCCATAAGTTACTTATGTTAGACTTCGATCCAAGAAACTTTAATAAGATATTGAAGAAGGTGTACAAGGATATGTGACAGTATAAACCAAAAATCAGTATATCAAGAAAAAGAAAGTGTAAATAATTAAAGATACATTACCAAGTTCAACAACCATGCAATTTCATCAAGCATGGAGATGACAATTGCAGAAGAGCCAGCACTGACAAGTTCTGACCTCAAAGATGACAATTTTGACGCAACATCTAAACCAGCATACTTTAAGTCATGCACTCTAACTGGATTATTTGGAGGTCTTGGTCTAGATTCTTTCCAAATTTCATCAACAAGATTTGAATTGTACAAGTAAACAAGCTCGTGATCTTTCTTAGAGATAACCCCCTTAAGTTCCTCTGCAGCATCCCAAGTAAAAAGAAACTGCCTCCTTAACAATATGGAAGAGAACATCGTATTAGGAAAAGAAACCAAATTAAGGGGTATGCAAGCTCAAAAGAAGGGATGAAAAGTTTTTACTTGTTCAAGGTGTGTAAAAAGATAATACTTGAGCATGACATTCAGGATTAGATTAAAAATTAGAACAAATAACCTAGGCTTTGTTTTGATAAAGAGTTCTCCATTATAGAAGAAAATAAACAGAAATAATTAAACATATTAAACATACTTCTCCATAAGTTAAATTTAACATATGCACAAATAAGTTCTGTAAAATTTCTTTGATTTAGCTTCTCCAAAAATTGATTTTAACTAGTGCATAAACAAATTTTAGTTTCTGGAAAAAAGTTCATTTCATCTTTTTCTTATTTTCTTCTCCTATTAGTGTTTATAGAAAACCTTATCCACACATGACACTAGTACTTCATTGTCTATGCTGACAGTACAACATTGTTCATATGATCCGGCAATAAATAAAGTGAACTTCAGTTTGTTTTGCTGAATGTTAGAATGAAGAGAATTAAACATACAATTTGCAATTAAAACAGAAAAGAAAATTTAACAAAATCAGCATGCAACATAAAAAGTGGATATAAATGCCCCAAAGAAAACTCACGGGATCAATGCCAACTCTGCCACCTGGAGCCAATACCTCATTGAGCCATTCTCCTGTAGTAGGGACTCCTGGGTTTCCTGCTCGCATCAGAATCCAATTGGAGCTCAGCTGCTTCTCTGCCTGCCCAATGATGGAAAATAAATCACAAAATTAGTTCAATTCATTCTGTATAAAGATGAAAGGTGCAGCTGGAGTCCAATAAAACCTAACCTGGAGAAAATATCTGCCATCTGTCCAGAGAGCAGCTTTATCCTTAGTAACCACAGCAGTTCCAGCACTGCCAGTAAAACCTGATATGTAGGCTCTCCTCGTGTAACACTTGGCAATGAACTCGCTCTAACACCAAATTCAAATTATCATGCATATATCCCTTGGTCTTTTTGGTTAGAGTGATTTAGTTAGAAAAAATGAAAGGATGAATGACATACAAATCCAAAGGGACGTTTATTTGATCATTTTCTATTTCCAATTTCAAAGAAACAAAATACAAAGCTGAAAATATGTCTGGTTGAAGATTATAAAACATTTTCATTGAAAATATTTCAAAAATCGAAATAGATTCATTTTCTGTATTTTTTGTATGTTTTTAATACGAGTAACCATTAAAACCTCTCATCATTACTACCAGGCCCTCACCAAACTATCATTATCTCCAAACTATTTAATGGGTTTCTATCACTGACTTGAGCACATTGGCAAAAGTGTTTGATAAAACACCAACATCATTTAGGTGACAATAAACTCTTGACCAAAAGCTAGTTGGTGGCACAGTCATATTTTTCAGCTCCCTCGGACACACTGATTTTTCAAATTTAAAATCTCGTAAAATCAAATACAAGCATAAAATATGCTTTTTAAATGTTTTAAGAGTATAACATAGGTTTCAAACTAGACTTTTACACAAATTAAGAGCAGATAAGTTAATAGCATTATTTCAATAGAATATCTGGTTTGAAACCTTATAAAACCTTTTTAAGGATATCTTGAATTTAGTTTAGCCATTAACTATACTATTTAATCACTCAAAAATTAGTTTCATCTCAAATATATACCACGCGAATTTGAGGTACAATATTACATATACAACATGCAACATCTAGCTTAATAATATGTGGTCAAATTAAGGACTAAAAAAACCATAGTGAGCAGTTAAGTTTAGTAACTAAATTAAAAATAACATATGTTGGGATGTCACAGGTTTTGAAAAAGAGACAGAGTCAACTTTTAATTTAATCTACCTAACCAGAACGTCCGTTGCCATTCACTTGTATACACAGTTAACTATATAAAGACTCAATAAGTCTACAAAATCAGTTTAAGAGCTAGACCAAATTGACTTACAGACTCTTCACTTTAAGGAAAGTGTTTATAATTGTTTACTTTCACAATCTAACTTAACATCTATTCACAATTTCAGAGACAATATTGATTACTTATCCTTCTTATTAACAAAGAATCGTCTTTTTTTTTTTGTCCTTTCATTCTTTTATTTTCTTTCCTTAATCAAGCTAAGCATTACATTGAAAGAGACATGGAGGCAAAGCAAACCTGGTGAGCGTCCTGAGAAGGGATGACGTAGGCGTCAATGTCGACTCCAGGGTTGGAGAAGAGGCGTCGGAGCGCGGTGAGCTTGGCGTCAGGTTGGGATTCTGCAAGGGGTTTTCTGATTTCCGAAGAAGGTTTCACTTTGAAGGAACTGCTGCTGCAATTCTGAACGGTTAAGGAAGATTTCTTCCATTTGAGTTTGAAGAAAATTGGGTTTGGACGTGAGTGCAAGAGAGGAAGGGGAAAGAAGAAAGAACGCGTCGATAGTGAAAAAGATGATGAAATGAGAGCGAGTTGTTGCATCGTAGGTTGACGATTTGTGCCGGAAGATGAAATTGCCGAGCGAAGCAATAATTTATAATTATCAGTAGATAATATTCTTTGGTTCGCTCTTTAATAATAATCACTTGAAAATATCAAATATTCTAATAAATTAATATTGCAATATATTTGATAGAAGGCTTAAATATTTAAAATAATCTAATTTTTGTAGTGCTTCTCGTGGATGGTACTACTTTTTTTAAATATTTAAAATGATTTTTATTTTCACATGTTTAATTTAGTAAACACGAATTGAAAAAAAATTAAATTAAACATGAAGATCATTTTAAATATTTGATAAAATTGAATATCATCTACAATAAACATTACAAATAAACATTACAAAAATGAGAACCATTTAAATATTTGATAGAAATAAAATCATCCACAATAAACACTAAAAAAATAAAACAAAAAATGTATTTAAACCACGTAAGAAATATGTAAAAATTAAAAAATTAAATTATAATAAATTTGAGAAAATATGTAAAAAAAGAAGAAGTGAATGAGTATTTCATTACGAGGGATCGAATTGAACTGAAAAATAGATTGAAAATATTCGTTTTTTTTTAGAAAAAAACCTCGGATTTCGAGAACCCCCACTACTACCCCATTAGCAACGCAATGATGCTGTCTCCATAACTATCACTCAAAGCTTGAAGGTGGTTTCAACTTTCAAGCTCGGAGCATCGACCATGGCTATCATCACAGAAGAACCAGAACCAGAGCCACAACAACAACCTCACAAACCAAAAACCAAACCCAAACCTCCGTCTTCTCCACCACCCCACAGCAACACCAACAACGGCAACAACAACCCCTTCTCTTTCTGGTTCTACTTCACTCTCTCCGTTTCCCTCTTCACTCTCATCTTTGTATTCACCTCTTCCCTTTCTCCCCGTGACCCCAAAGCCTGGTTCCTCACTCTCCCCACTTCCCTCCGCCACCACTACTCCAACGGCCGCACCATCAAGGTCCAGACGCACCCCAACGAAGCCCCCATCCAAGTATTCACCTTTCAAGAGGGTTCAACATCGTCCGAAAACGTAGTCATTGTGCATGGCCAGGGTCTCAGCTCATACTCCTACCGCCAACTCGCCAAATCTCTCGCCGCCAAGGGAGTGCACGTGACCGCCGTTGACCTCCCCGGACACGGCTTCTCCGACAAGTCCGTGGAGGTGTCCGTGGAGGGGGTCGACGGGGTTCTGGGGCGGTTTCAGTACGTGTACAGTGAGATTCAAGAGAAGGGTATCTTCTGGGCGTTTGATCAGATGGTGGAAACCGGTCAAATACCGTACGAGGAGATTCTAGCGCGTATGTCGAAGAGAAAAGTGAGAAAGCCCGTTGATTTGGGTCCACAAGAGATGGGAAAAGTGTTGGGGGAAGTCATCGATTCGATGGGGCTTGCACCTGTTCACTTAGTTCTGCACGATTCCGCGTTGGGGTTGAGTGCTGATTTTGTTTCTCAGAGAGCTGAGTTGGTGAGGAGCGTGACGCTTATCGATGCGGCGTCGTATGGGGCTTTTCCCCTTTGGGTGCTGGAGGTGCCTGTGGTGAGGGAAGTGGTGTTGGGGGTTTCTTTTGTGTATGCTAAGGTGGTGGGTTTGTGCTGTTCCAAGAGGGTTGGAGTGACGGATTCGGATGCGTTGAGGTTGTTTTTGAAGGAGAGGGATGCGAGGGGCGCGGTTGTGAATGTGGGGAAGAGGGTGAATTCAAGCTTTGACATGGCAGAGTGGGGTGAGGGATTGAAAGGTATGCCAATGCAGGTGCTGTGGTCTGCAACCTGGTCTAAGGAATGGAGTCAGGAAGGTGATAGGGTTGCCAATGCGCTTCCACAGGCCAGTTTTGTTACACATTCTGGAGGCCGCTGGGCTCAGGTGAGATCAAGATTTGTTTTTGCTTTGGTTTTTATGTTGTCATGAAGAGATTGTTTAGTAGGATTGAAATGGTTGATGGGATGAAATTTAGTAATTTAAGGATTCTAAATTTGTCATCTTCTCCCTACTTCTTAAGTTGCTTACTGATATTGTGATGCTTTCAGATGTAACTATGCTCTGATGCTATATTATCTTGATCTAAACTTTCTTGAAGCTGTATTTTGAATGAACTTTTTTATATATTCAAGTTGTCATAGAATATAGATGTTAACTTTTTAACCTCTTCTAGTACACCTAGTGATGAAGCTATTGGCTGTGTATACATTTGAACTGGCTTGTGTTGTTTTTTGCATTGCCAGTTTTTGTGGGTTTTTCTGATCCTGGTGAAAATCATGCGGTTATGGTCTCTGTAGCAAGTCAAACTGAGTAGCTAAAGTAGTTCCCTTTTGTATGGTGTGTTACTGATGGCACAGGAAGAATTCATAAAGCTCGAGTTAACCAAAATGATTAGATGATGAACAATTTATTGTATTTTATATGATCATACATATGCTTAAATATTATGTGCATGTTTTTCTGCATCCTACTCTGGTGTGAAGCTTGAAACATATGCTCCAACTTAACTAGTTTGGCTTTACAATCCTTTTCTATATGATCTGGGTAGTGTTTACTGTTTTTAACTTTTGGAGGAGTTCTATATTCTTTTTCAGATATTTGTCTGTCATTGTAATTTGTGGGACTAATTTTCTAACGAATTTGTTTGCGGTATGTTACAATAGAAAAGTTTTCCAGCAACAAGCCCTGCCATTGTGTCTTAAAAAGCTTCCCTTAAATCCTCATAGACTAGTGAAGTGATGATTTCTAGTGTGTGAGGATGATTTTGGTGCATACTGGTGATTTATAATTAAAATATCGTATGAGAATTCACTAAAAACCTTTTTTTTTTTTCATTTGCCAACTGAATTGCTTAACTAACTAGTTGTTGTGAATATTTCTTTTCGATACTGTCATGTAACATAAATTTACCATCTTACCATGCAACAATGTCAATGTTCTTTCCTTTCGTTGTTGAAACTAATCCAATTTATTTTGATCTCAGGAGGATGCAGCAGTGGAGATAGCTGACAAAATTTCTCAGTTTGTGTTGTCATTACCAAAGTCTGTCAGAAAGGTTGAGGAAGAGTCCATCCCAGAACACATACAGAAGATGCTTGATGAAGCAAAAAGCAGTGGTCATGATCACCACCACCATCATAGTCATGGACATGATCACCATGATGAACTATGATGATACTCAAATCCATGGAGCCAATTATAGATGAACCTCATGGTGGGTGAAAGTGAACATTGGATTCACACTTGCAGATAATACTCTATTGCTGATACATTGTATTAGTCAAGAAGCTTAAGCTTGCACCATGAGTAGCCAAAGCCTACATGTTGTATTTTATTTATTTTTACTGTTTTACATTTTCAAAATCTTTTAGAGTGTCACTCGTAACAACAATTACATCGACCTATGCTCTACTTTGGAGCTACTTTTTGAGTTTTGGGTTTGGAAAGAATAGATTTTTATCAGTGAAAACCATGACTACCAAAACTGAACCTGAATGAATAGCATACCAGGTTAGGTCTTGGAAACTTTTATTCTGGTCATGAAAAAAAAAAGGGGCATTCTCTACTCTTTTGACTGGTAATGGACCTAAATATTTGAACAATATGATGAGTGATAATGATAAAGTATAAACTTTAGGAAAAGTTTATTCATCCATGTGATAACTTTATTGTGTATTGAGCTGGATGTGTGGCAGAAGACAATGCACTTATAAAAAGTCTTAAAATACTCCTCTCTCTCTCTCTCTCTCTCTCTCTCTCTTAATGGGTCTACAATTTTAGAACAGCTAATAAAGTTAATATTTTATTCCTTAACTTCGATATTTCCATAAATTAATTAATAATCAACAAATGTAAAAAGTGATAATCATTATCAATTCCAAAAGCAAAATAAATTAATTGGACAATATTGCAATTAAATTTGCCAATAAGGCTGAATTTCTATTTTTTTTATATCGCATCATATTGATTGATGATCCTGGTTAAAATGACCAGAGCTTTACTCTTAAAAAATTATATGTAATACAAGTAGACTAGAATCATGGTTATAAATTTAAAATGTATGCATTGTTTTGGATTTGTGGTGTCGAAATGTTTACAATTGAAAGATGGTAAGTGCATGAATTCTTTTCAAAACCTTGTATAAGTTTCATTTGCACACCACAAGACGTTGTAACATATCGGTCAAATACGTAAAAAAATATGACCATAAGAAAAAAACTGAGTTATAAAATTTGTTAAACAATAATTAAATGATAAAAGTAAATTAAATTGATTAAATTAATTTAGCATTAAAAAAAAGAGATAAGATAAGGTAAGCAACATAATAATGAAAAATAAAAGATTATAAAAAGATGTAAAAACTAAAATAAGGACTAATCAAGTGCAATCTAAAAACTAGCTTCCAATCAATCTGTCAAATAAAAAAAAAAAAACCTTTTCCAATTAATAAACTTGAACTTGTTTCTAATAATTTCTTTCATTCTACATTTTTTAACTATGACTCTGAGACTTTTAATCTGTCTACAGTTAGATAAACTAGTTTTTACACATGAACAATGGACATTTTGCATTGCAACTCTGTTATATATATATGTTGTATCACACTCTATGTATCATATATTCTTCTAATATGTTTCAGACAAGGTTTAGCCTTCAACAAGAATCTAATATCCAGCCATTGTTAGGGTGTTGTAAAACCATGACCCACACTCAGTCTTATTGGTTGGGAACTGTATATGGACAGAATTACTACCCAAATTCTTAAAACCAATCGACATTTTGGCTTGAAGCTTTGGGTTTCCTCTGTGGTTTTTGATATCGGTTATTCTCAAACTTAGCTTTATTTATAAGTGAATACAGCAAGTCTGCCTCAGCTGATGTATCATAGGGTGCTTCAAGTATACTGCAACATCAACCAAATGGAAACAATAATTTAATGGAATATACCACAAAATTGCCACAGGAATTATGGCATTTCATATACTAAGGAAGAAGATAATGAAAAACAAGGCAAACTTGTATCCTTTTAATTTTCTGTGAGAAATAATACATCAATCAACAATATTACCAATAACTTTGGTGGATGATTAAGGTTACCTGTCAAGTAGCTCCTCCAAGAAAATTCTTTGTGATGGGGTTACGTAGTGTATGCAATTCCTAGGACATTGTCCAACAGCACATTGAACTTGGTAATCATCCCCGTGACCTTTATTGATGGTAGCAATGTAATTAGAACTATGAATAAAATGGTATTAACACAAATTTAAAACTGGGTGAGACATGTGTCATTCTTTGGTGTATGCCTTGCTCAAAATTATGTAACTAAATTTCAGGTAAGAAAACCTTGAGAAGATGCACTTGCTGTTCCAGTTGAAGAGGCATATGTAAAAGCATGAGGGGCTCTTTTCACACAGGAACTCGAACACGCTGCAGAAAATTTAAACTTGTAGGTGAAATGGAAAAGTAAATACATATTGATCTATTCCTAGTTTCCAAGAGTTGACAAAATGACAAAATCTCATAGTCAAAAGTTAGAAATAAAGCCATCGCGACTCTATTCCTCTCTTCTACCCTTTCCTCATAATCCTAACTAAGACAACGTTTTAGCATAAAGCGGTCCAATATTTAGCTGCAAATTTGTAGAGTCATCACTGTTCTCCAGTATAAGAACCCAAGAACAACCCAAGAACAGAAGGGCACAAAGAAAAATTGAAGGGCATGTCCCCTACCTTTGCCGACACAAAGCAGCTGGTTAACAAAAAGATCAAAAGCTTCACACTCTGGCGTGTCGAAGGGATCCAAACATTCACTACAAACAAACGAAACTCCGAATGAAATACAGCACACAAGATGGTAACAGGTTTCCAAATTCAAAAACCGAAATGTTTAAGAAATGACCAAAAATTAGGTTTTTTTTACATATCAACGACAAATTTGCCCTGATATTGTGGAAAATATAACAAGTCAAAAATATATTATTGAGTAAGTCCTTCAGAGTCATGACGACTTTAATTTAATATGCAATGGAACAATAACCCAACAAACATTAAATGTTGTTAGGATATGTTTTAATTTATAACTCTAAAACATGTTAAGAGAGAACTCAAACAAAACATAAAGTGATATATATATATATATATATATATATATATATATATATATATATATATATATATATATATATATATATTTATATAAATATATTTATTTTTATTTTTTTTATAATATCACAAAAATTATTAA
>Ga0099822_1004967_pt1 | contig 17364 bp, 5 predicted proteins | sample CowpeawhiteBW_FD_76839 | JGI IMG/M metagenome (GOLD analysis project Ga0099822, IMG submission 76839) | Root nodule microbial communities of legume samples collected from California USA - Cow pea white BW | ecosystem: Host-associated > Plants > Roots > Nodule | place: USA: California | collected...
ATATATATATATATATATATATATATATATATATATATATATATATATATATATAAAAGTCTAATGTCATATATATAGAACTACAATCCCCTCCATGACTATAACTCGTATCAGGGAAATATATAAACCCAACATTATATTTATACGATGTGAAACTTAGAACTAGACTTAAACATTATGTTGGTTGTTTAAATTGATAAATATAGATGAGGCGAAATGAGTATAGAATTTATGATATAGCAGGGCATGCCGCAAATGGTGGCAAAACTACGTCTTTATTGGTGCCATTGCTATCTTTCTCAAATCTGTCTCAGCAGCCCAACACGCTTTCTCTATACTTACATTACACCCCACATTCCATCTCTTTCTCAGGGTCATTTTCACTGTCTTTAGCCCAACCTCAATAGTGATCACAATAAATAAAATGCTAAACAAAAACTGAAAAAAAATTGGTACAATCAAACACTTCACCACTACAGTGTTGTGGGGGGTATATTTGAACTGCTTCTGAAGTTACTTACCTGTATTTGATCAGATACCAACAAGTTCACTTTTACAGTAAAATTAGACCGTTATATATTTTGATGCAATGACAAATGTTCCCTGTTCCTCAGATGTTATGGGACTGAGACCTAGCTAGGGGTTTAGGGTGGTCATTGTTGTGGCTTTGTATTTATGTTTTCATACACATGCACATGCAGCAGGGTCTATATACCACTGTGTACCAGTACACAAAACAAGCCCTTATGCAGGGTAAGTCCACTTTGGTGTACATAATACTATACATAATTAAAACATTGACTTTGCTTCAACATGTGTTATTTATTGTTCAATAAAACTTTTCCCCACACAAAGTTCTTCCTTTTTTCTTTTTCACCATTTAGTTTAGCTTTTTCACCTTTTTTCTACCCTCATGAGCCCTTATACTGTACATAATCTTTTTACATGTTTTTTATAATGATAAAAACAAACCAAATATATCCTATTGCATGATGTTAGACATAACTGGCAATAGAAAACAAAAAGGTAACACTGATTGGATATTACCGGTCTGAATCTCAATCTGTTTAATAGTTGAAGATGGGAACCTTCCACGAAATTGAGAGAACACATGGGTGGGACACTCTAGTCTCTAGAGAAAAATTTTCAGCATAAAAATTGGACACAGTAGATCTCAAATATCCAAGTAAAGTAAAAGATAACAATATCTACATTATTCCATTGGGAATTTGATGTATCAACAAGTTAACTGTGAAGTACAGGCAAAGTGCAAATGCATTATTGGAGATAGAAACTAATGGATATATAGAACTGCATGTAGTTTGAATAATAGAGTTTGCAGAAACGTATTAGTGAATAAGTTGAGTTACAAACCATAATGCAGAGTTTTTCTTTTTCTTTTTCTTATTACTTCACTATCTACATGATACCTTCAAAATCGATACGTAATGAAGAATGAAGAAAATGATGTAGTGCCAAGTTGCATATATTTGTCTGAAGTTGAACTTTGTGTTGTGTTCTTTAAATTATATTGAATCTTTTATGGTCCAGAGAAATCAAACCCTCATGTGTAGGTGTGTGAACGACCTAGGGAGAGAGAAAAGAAAGGCATGGACAAGAGAGTAATGGGAGAAGATATTTTGTGTTTTTAATATTTATTTTTGTTTCTGAAAAGGGACATTGAGAATTAGATTAATGTAGGAAGGAGAAGACACATGATGAATGTTTTGCCAAGTTGGCGATGGAGCAAGGCAGTTATAACTTGCAAGAGGGAGTTGTGAATGTCAGTGGTCAGAAGTGTTTTGTGGCTGAAACCAAAAGAGAGAAAAAGAGGCATTAATAATGCAGAGAGGACCATCTCAGCACAGACACACTCTTATTTTCTCTGCTGGTCCTCCTGCAAAAGGAAAACCAGCTACTCTCAAACTTATTTTTCAGCCTTGTGTTCAGATAAAGCTTGTTTGAGGTGGATCTTGCAGTAGATAATTTTTCTCCAAGTCTTAGTGTTAGTAGAAAAAACTTCCTTTTTTTTGAGTATGTTGATAGACATACATAAGTTAGATGCAGTTATAAATGCAAAACTTGTTGTGTTCAATCAAATTTAAATTTTACTTTAAGTTATAATAAAGTTTTGCATTAAAGTACTTAAGCATAGGTTACAGTGATTTACAGCAAGAGCTTAATCTGCTTATACTTCTTGGGTCGACATGTGAAACTTCACTTCAATTCTGTAGAATAACACAAAAAATGAAAGTGAAACTAGTAAGTTTTGTGGAAGAGATTTGTATGTTGATAATTTGAGAGATAAGCCTATAGGAAAATAGCAAACACCAGTAAAAAAACACTTTTTATAATGATTTATTATATTGGTTCTATACACCAGTATAAAAGGTAATACTGTTATAAATATGATGAGATTTTCAGTATCGGTTAAACCCTTACACCAGTATAAAAGGTAATACTGTTGTAAATATGATGAGACTTTCTGTATCGGTTAGACCCTTAAAGTTGATAATGTGATTTTATTAGTGCAAGAAATAATTGAGAAGGACTAGAGTAGTGTAAAGTGAGGCTATTAGTGTTGCCATTAATCAAATAAATGTAATACAGTTAGGCAGTTTTTTGGTCTCTGTCAAGTTGAGAGGGCATGTAAAAAAGTGTATGAGCTTTTGGAAAAGAGAAAGGGTTGTAAGGGTAGTAGTACTTGCAGGGTTATTGTCTAGGTCTGCTCATGGCCACAACCATCATTTATGCCCTGTCTTCATCATTAACAACCACTTTGCTTGTATTGGCTTAAAACCATGGTCCTTCCACCAATCCAACTTCTTTTCTGGTTTTTCTTATACTATTAATTAACACAATTGCTTTAATCCTAAAATACTCTTTCATTTTTTTTCTAAGATAAGGAATCATTTATTGTGATGATCATTTGAAAGTGATGAACTTAATGAATATTCAAAATGTAAACAAACTTCAGCTTAAAGATTGAGTGAGTCAGTTACAACTTTCATTGGACTTACCAGAGACATTTAAAATATGAACGTTCTCCTTAGACAACATTTAAACCTTATCAACTGTTTTTCTTTTCTCAACCAAAGAAACTTTATTATCAGTATTATTACAGATTCGAATTTTATCATCAGCATTGTGCCATAGACGTTGGAAGTTCCACTGAAAAGAATGGAAATTGTGGGAGGTTTCATCATAGTTCATCTTCCTTGACATGATTTACTCTATTCATGGTTTAAAAGAACATATTTACAGGCTACAAAAGTGAGGAAACTTGACATGATTTTGGTTCCTGTACAATTATACAGGTGAAAGAAAAATTGTGAATTAACACTTTTATACCACTTGACATTTAGAGAGATGAAAAAAAAAGAAAAAAAATGTAAATATAATAAACATTATACGAGACAAAAAAGATAAAAAATGTCCACAATAATCACTGTAGAAAATCTTACAATGTGATTGCCTTCTTTCATTTTCTAGCAAGTTGGGATTGTTTAAAAGTTAAGCCAAGCCGTACAGTGTTAACCCGTACAACAATGGTACTGTCCATTAACTTTTTTTTTTCTTTTCTGAATAATACACAGTTTTCCAACAGAAAAAAACTAAATTCTTAAAAAATTGTGAGTTTAATACTTTAATCTGCTCGCTGCAACAATGAATTCTTTTCTAACTTGTGATCCTTATACTACTAATAATGTCGCAGATCTTGGTTGTTTGAATTTGAATTAAATGGAAGGTTTGTGTGTGACTTGGAAGAGTAGAACATAGATGATGAAGTGGTTTTCATTGACATAAAACTTCTCTCACAGGGTATATTATATAGAAACCTCTGCGAGGAAAACTTGAAACATTTGTACAGTTTTTCTACCATGAAATCTTCATGGAAACAAAGTTAGAGTCGCACAGTTGACTTCATAACAGGTTGTTCCGACAAACCCACAAAAAAGACAAGAAAAGAATGAGATGGATTTAGAAGTAGCAAATGAAGAAGAATGTGAATGAGAGGCCAATGAAGAAGAGAGGCCAATGAAAACGGCAATGACGAAGGGAGAAAAAAGAAGCAAAAAGTGGTGCTTCAACTTGGCCATCCTCTTCAGTCAGAACCATAGTGTAAAATAAACCTCGTCCTCGTCCTCGTCCATTGTCTGTTTCATCTCAACGAGGATGTTAGAGACCTGAAGACAACTTCTTCGCAAGGAATGGTGAGACCCATCTCGTGATCGAAGCCAAACTCTTCTTCGGCTTGTCGAAGGAGGGATTGGAACTCAGGGTGAGCGAGGAATGAGATTGGCACAATGTACCTAGTTCTGTTTTCACCCACATAAACAGCAAAGTGGCCTTTTGGGACATCATCGGGGTGGCCATCATCCTCGTACCCGTTTTTCTTTCCTAGGCTTGAACACCTCTTGAGGATCTGCTTCAAGACTGCATGTTGTGGAAGCTTGTTTGATTTTCTGATGGCCATGTTGTTGAGTGGTTGAGATGTGATGAATGAGATGAGAAGAGAGAGTGAAGAAGAAGATGTTGATGATGATGATGAAAAATAAGAAGGGTGATGAGGGGGTATTTATGGAGAGGTTGAAAAGAGGGTGATGTGGAGGGAGTGTGGGGTAGGAGGCAAATTAAAGGGCAGACCACGGGTGTTTTGGGGTTTGTGTATTTGTGCAAGGACATGGTGGGAGCCAATCCCATTGGCTATACTGTTCTATGTTGGTCCTCCTCACGGCAACATGGTCCCAGTTTCACTCTACTCCTCCTTCAATTCTTTCCCTACTTTTCAACCTTCTTATTCACCTCTCTTCTTTGCTGGTTTGATTCTGCATACAACATATTCTAAATGATGTAGTCAGCACCAAATACACATACATGTAAGTCAGATAATTAATTAACAATTAAGAGATTATAATACCTTAAACTCATAGATTATGTCTCACCTACCGAGCTTAGCTTCATTCAGGTAAAAACACATGTAAATAGTGTAAAAAAGACACTATTTGCTATATATGATTTTTATACTAATTATTGCATGTATTACCTCTTACGTTATACTGACTTAGTGTCTGAGTGTCTTTGCAGCTAACTTGATCCATAAACTTAGAAGATCTCAACTGTGTTGGAAAGAGTGTGGAAACATCCTCAGAGGAGAAGTGCAGCTTGGACATGTGGATTAGACCTTGCAAGAACCTTGGACAACACTATTCTACTCTTTCAATCTCAGTTTTCTCTCAATAACCCTTTTATGCACAAAGTTTTATGATTACTTCTCATATTTGTAACCCTTCCTGAATTCACAATCATGAAAGAGGGTTACTTTTAAATTGCATGATGATATTTGATTCACACTCAAAATGTTCGTCTACTAGTTAGGAAAAGAAAGGAGATCCATTAATGGTAGTAAACCAGGTTTCTTAATAAAGAGTAATTATCAACAACATATAAATAATTGAGGTCACAAAAAGAAAAATAGAAAAGTATTGGTGAAAAAGAAAGTTGTGTATCACAGTTTTAAGAAACATATAATAGTTTCATTCCGTAAGGTACTGAAGAACTGGTTAAGAGAACGTGTGGCTTATATAGAGTCCCCGGAATTTGGTACATCTTATATGTAAGACCCTTTTTATTTTGATTGTATACATAAAAACTTTGATTTTGATTTAGTGCTGCTAACTGTGCTAACTAGTAACTCCACTGACGCAAATGATCGTAAACACAATTCGTTATTTTAGAGCGTAAATGTTGTGTGATTGAAGGAGAAAGTGAAGGGAATTTAGAAGAATTTTTGAATGGAATGATGCAGAGTTTCTATGAAATCATGAAGACACGAGTCTGGTCCTGGTGATGGTTTGGCCATTCTGGTTGTTCGGGTTGTGATACTGACGAGTGAGAAGTGATAAGTGACTCATGCAACAGAAACCCATGTGTGTGTTGCACTGTTATTCGTACTTTACAGGTTTTGGATTCGGTTTCATAACTCTACCTCCAAGTTCAAGTGTAACTAACACCTGCCACAGCAAACTACTGAAACATTTCGAAACATATAGCCTAAACACTCTGGTCCTTTTGTCGCCCATTTCATCCAATTCACATGACCACCAAAGATTAGGTATTTTTGGATAATAGCTTAATCTAGTATTTACCTAATCAAATTTTACCGCACCAATAAAAACTTCATCTTAATTTTTTTTTTCAAATAACATAACACAAAGAAAGCAATTAAATTAAATAAGAGTAACACATTCTCTTTAAACCAAATGAGATTTAGGATATGAAGTTAAGACACACCTTACAAATAATATTTTTTCGTGTTTAACATGTATTGGAACCGACGCATATATAACACTCATACGATATGTATTTGTAAAGTGTCTAATTTAAAAGATTTTTTTTTTTTGTCTTTGACATAATTTTAACATTACTCTAGTATAATGTTAATAAGAATAAATGCGATGATTTTCTAAAAATATTAACTTGTAAATTTATTGCATAAATTGCTCTTATGATTATTAAAATAAAGAATAAATATGATATGATTACTATTTTTCACCTTGGGATATTAGATAAATGAATTAGATTCATTTTCATATTAGGTAACAATATGTTTAGATTGTTATATTTGATTAATCTTGTTTATGGACAATTTTAACTCTATAAATATTGATTGTTAAATTAAATCATTTATAATGATCTTATATATATAGATTCATGTTTTCACGTCCCACGTTCTATAAACTATATCCTTCAAAGTGTTCATGTCCCGTGTCTGTGTCATGTCCGTGTGAATATCCGTTCCACATATAGAAAAAAAAATGTAATGTTGTAATAAGAGTAATTTGTTTTCCTAGACGCTTCATCACCTTCCAATTTCTAGAAAAAAATGATTATCATATATATATATATATATATATATATATATATTGGTTGGAGCATAGTAGCCTAATTGATCCCTATCTGCTATGCTGATTAATTAAGAAGCTAATTAATTTAGATAAAATGATGCATAAGCAGCAGGCTAAGCTGTCGATGGAAGGTGCAGTTGTCATGGTCAACAACGTGGTTGGTTGGTTAGTTGTTTTCACCGAAGACATTGGTATTTATTAGAGGAAAGAGTATAGAAGGATAGGCTGAATGTGTAACAACAAAAGTAACCGAAAACTCAATTGTGATTGTGAATGATGCAAGTGGGGGTGAATTTACTAAGGTTTGGGAGTGAGAATTTGGCATGAATCCCAACATTATAGTTCCATGTTCAATCCAGTGACAGAGAGAGATGTGGTAGCATTTAGATTCCTTTGGACCATGTAATCCGATGTAGCAGAGTTCATGGTTGGACGCAATGCTTAGTGCACTCAGAAATCAGTGTCTCAACAATGCAGGGCTTCCCATGTGGCCCTGCCTAAGCCATCACCACTAGATAACATTTTTGTGTAATAAGACATAAATTATATTCAATGCGCACCACTATTTAGGTTTAACCTGCACCACCTTGCTTCTTTACCTCACCTTTCTTTCTTTCCCATGCCCACATTAATAAATTCATCTTATTAATAATATTATTCAGTCACCCTTATCATATACGGTAGTGTCCGGCATTTTAGTCATCTGTCCTCCCATTTCTGTCTCTCTCAATGCCAAACCCCATGCTAATTTGTAGGACATCAATAACATCCATTCACAAGCACACATTCAACCACCTAAACCAATACCCACACAACATTATTACCACCACCCTTTGGTGGAAGATTCACCGGAAAGATACAAAATTAACGAGACACGAGTCTAACTCACTTAATGTATTTATGTCACTTCTAATGCAAAACACAATGAATTTATGAGTTTTGTTCCTTATACAAATATTAGGAAATGAACTTTAAATCTAATCCAGGTTCACAAAACCAACTGTTGGAAGTTCTACATCGACTAGAGATAAGGCGAATTCACAATATATAAATGAGGTGCAAACTCACCTTACAAGCCGGTTTTGTGGGGTTGAGTTAGGCTTTAAACCCACTTCTAACATGGTATCAGAGTTAGGTTAAAGGCTATCCTAGCAAACCGCTATCGGACCACTAATTGTTCCATGTATGAGATGAATATACCTTGGCGTGAGGGGGTGTGTTGGAAATCCCATATCGAATAGAGATAAGGCCAATTCAGAATATATAAGTGAGGTGCAAATCTCACCTTAAAGCCGGTTTTGTGGAGTTGAATTAGACTTATAATTGAATTTATATAACTAAAACGTTTTCTTTTGATCTGTTAATGTCCTTGTAAAACTGGACCTTAGGAAAGCGAGGGATTTTATGGATTTGGTGGTATAGAGAAAATTGAGAAAGAGGAATGATGGGAATGGATGTGATGGAAAAAGTAAGGTGGAGAAAGAAGAGATGAAAAATTGGATAGTTGTGTCGGTTTGTTTGTAAGGAAGAACGTACCATAATAGTAGCAGTTGTAGCAGCATATGAAATGAGTATAAATGAAAAAGAGAAATGTATTACAGTGTAAGGTAAGGTGTAGATGGGAAACCAGATAAACGGATGTCGCATTCCTTGGACAGAGGGTTCATGTTCTGTGAATGAGATTAATTGGAGAAAGAGATGGAATTAAAATTAGGGAGAGAGAGTTGAAAGGCCCACCATTTTCACCAAAATGCGGTGCTCTGAGGAGCAAATCAACGAAGGGGATGTTCTTTTAAGTTGATGGAGACTTAACCTTTACTTTGGCACATGAAGGCCATGTTACTCTTGCTCCCAAAATCCACTTGCTAAGGCCCTGTTTCTCAGATCATTCCAACCACTTGAAAACGCCCATCTTTACTCACATGCCTAACCTCTATTTTTTTTACTTTCCAATGCAACCAACCTCAACCCTCAACACCCTTTTTTTTCTTCTTCTTTACTGTCACACCAACTCTTCTTCTCATTGTTGTGTGAAATAGTACATTCTTCGAATCAATTTCCAAGTTAGTTTTGTATATTACAGACAGGTTTTATAGAATCGAGTTAGGTTTAAAGTTTGTGTTTTAAGATGGTCTCAGAGTAATCCGAAACCTATTTTAACGAGATTTATTGTTTGTTGAACTTATTGTGCCACCCACTATCAGATCACTATAAGACTATTCATTAATGTCTTTTTCCACTCTTAGATGTATATATCTTAATGTGAGAAGTGTGATATAGATCCTGAGATGTATATACTTTATCGTGATAAGTGTGTTAGAAATCTCATATTGACTATAAATAATATGAATTTATAGTATATAGATTAGTACAAACTTAACCTTACATACGTGTTTTGTAGAATTGAGTTAAATTTAAAGAATAATTCTTAAAAATTACTTTTTTTTCCAAGTGAAACTCCTGAGTGACTCGGATTCGATAGGTCTAATATGATAAGAAAAATAATCAGAAAGCATTATGGTTAAAGAGTGATAAAATATAATGAAGGTAAAATTTTCATTACCAAATGGTCAAATAAGAAGTATAATCAAAAGGGCCTCTTGTTCATACAAGTGCTATCAAACACATGTCTTTCTTCTTGTGTGCACTCCACACGTTTACGTAACTAAAATGAAATTCACATATTTCTTCTTATGTGACCGACCATCAAATATTTTGATGTCAAGTTAAAGAAAGATGTGTTATAAAGAAAGCACGCTTGTATAAATTTCCCAATTATATTACTGGTTTATATGTTTGGTGTTTTTTGTAGAGTGAGATGAGATCCCTTATTTAAGCAAGATAATATTATATATGTAATATGTATTCTTTCCGCAGGTAAAAAAAGTAGGAGCTCATTCAAATATGAAGAAAACATTAAATTTTTTCTTTATTATCTTAATCTTATGTAGGTTTATTCATGTATATGTTTTATTTTAATAAGAAAGCATTTATGAAAAAGCATGGCAAATGACAAGTCAATTCCATGATGAAATTTGTTTGTTTCTACTAATTCAAGACTCTTATCCTATCCAAAAACCTAAGCTTGTGTCCATCTTAAGGAAATATTGAGTTCATTCTTGTTCTACTTTATAATAATAATAATAATAATAATAATAATAATAATAATAATAATAATAATAAGAACAAATATTTATTACTTATGCATAAAATAGATTGAAATGTCGCTCACAGCTGGCACAACACAAGCAAAGGCTACGTGATGACTTGATAGCCCAAATTGAATCCAACTATCAAATTTTCTTTTGTCAAAGAATGATATTTTGACATTCAATTTTCTTTTTTTGATTTCATTTAATATCTTCTATGATGCACTTATATGATACGTGTATCATGTACGATATGTCAGACATGTTTATTTTGAAAACAATATATATGATACGTGATATATACATATTGTTTACTATACAATAATTCTTAAAAACATGGTAAATATACGATTGTTATTGTGTGAATCCAAATTAAAATCATTTGTATTAAAGTTGTTAATGTAATAAATTATAAATTATTGTCATAACAAAAGTATTATTGTTTTATAAATTAGATATATCATTGATAAATATGGTAAAGTACCATATATAGATATATGTCAGACAAATACGTAATCTAAATTAAAGTATCGATAAATATCGTTCTTTATTATCTTTCACTCTATCTTATTCTTTATAGATAAAAAATTTACTTTTGTTGAGATAATTTTACTCGTATAATAAATTATCAAATGGTAGTTATTGGTGTCAAAAGAATCTTTTTCCTTGTATTCTTATGAGTACCAGCGAAGGTACCAAAGGGCATTCCTTTCTATGAATAACATGCATTACTTTGTTGTACCAATGTACCTGCAAACTACCTAGTTGGTAATTTTTGGTCTGGTGACTGTACCTGCTCAAAAGAACATGAATGTGGGAACCTCACTTAGAACTACAAAACCCACCAAAATAAAACAGCTGGAAGTTGGATTTTCCCATTAACGGCAAGCCCTAAGGTCTACTGGTACAACATTACCCACCCAAACCCACTCAAATGTGTGTATGTTATGCCAGCCTTTGAAGGGACCCTACCCTTCCTCAACCCACTTCAATGCATTACCATTTCAAAACATTTTGTATAATCATTTCCCCCTACAACTCAAACCTACACCATTTTCATCATTCACACTTACTCAACACCTCCACCACTAACCTATATTCACTCTTTAACATGTGCCTATTTGGATACCTTTTTTTATACCTTCCAAAAAATTGGGTTCAGAACAACTAGGGTTTCAGTAGCCTATCATGGAACTTGTCCTCATGTCCAATTTCCCCATTCTCTACTCAAATATTCTTAGTTATTAGTTGTGCTTTGAATAACTATGAAAAATTAATGAATAAATATGATTGAAAGCCTAATGCTTCTCCATGATTTTGTTTAAAAGTATGCACATGCTTAAAAGTCAAAGTTTTCAAAAGGTTGCAAATGCTTTTATATATTGTTTCACCCGTTTTTGTTTGAGATTCAAATTAAAATAAATGTTTGTTATCTTTTACAAGACTCGATTCATTACGTCTCTCTCTTGTATTAATTATTTTTCAAGAGGTTATTCTCTAACACAAAAAAGGTATTGCTGCCAATAGCTTTAAGACATGATTGTAAATTTGAGTTATATTTATTGCTATCAACTAAATTTAACTATTTCCTTCATATTGATAAATTAGTTAGTTGAGTCTTATAATTAGGAATAGTACAGGGAAAGTATTTTAGTTCAGTGATAACTGCATAAAGTAGAGCATGAAACTCAGACCAATTCACAAATTTAATTAAATAAATATATTAGTGCAACATTAATGCCTTCCTTTCCATAAATCAATCACAGGAATAACCATAAATGTTTATCATATTTTCATAAAATTAAAAATTTATCAAGTGTGCTACTTCGAGTATGAAATCACCACTGGGTGTGTATTAACAGTAACAATGCTTACACATATCCCTAAGTTTTCAGATAATTTACCTGCACATATAGCCATCAAGCATATAATTACTTTATCTCTCACAAATACAATTTAATGGGTATCCATCAAATCAATTACCCAATAGTAGGATTCTGTCATGTCAAGTTTAAAAATATATTTGACAAAAACTTATTAACAAATGCTTAATTGAATTGCTTATTTTAGCTTGTCTTTAATTGCTGTCGACATGATATATCTATTTTTTTTATTCAGATGACATATCTAAATTTTATAGGTATATTGAATATACGTTATAATAAATGAGAAATACTACACTTTCTAATCTTTTATGGTTAAATCATACACATTAAGCCGCTTCTGTTTATTGGCAGAGTTACACTACTCTAAAATTACAACACCGTTGACAAAACAAAAATGAAACAAGTTACAATACAGTTGAAGAATCAACTAGCTGATTAGAAGCACACAATCCATCCCATTCTTCTGCTCCCTCAGTCATTACAAAAAAAACCTCCAAAACCCTAATTGTACATCTACTGGTCAGAAGAAGATTTAAACTGCTGATGCTGTCCATCTATCAAGTTTATCTGTCGTCTGAGTTTAGCAATATGTGCTTGAACCTGAATTTGGAAGCACAATGAGTTTAGTCAAAATTTTCTTACTACTTTAAGATGATTGAACAATCAAAATCTACAAGAAAAGTTAAAACATGCTCACAATTAACCAACAAAAAAAATAGACTCAACCACACCTTTCTCAGGTCCCCCTTGTGATTCACTACCATAAATGGGGATATACAAGTAACACTAAGGCAATCAACAGCTTATGAAGCGCATACAAGGAAAAGGATTGTAATACAGACTTCAACACACTGACAAAGCCCAGTGATTTGGATGAAGATAAAGTTCTTCTACACAGTGTGCTCTCAAATTAAAAGGAAAATATGAATAATGTCAGCATTATATGCCCCACATAGAAAATGATTAGAACATATAGAACCCACATATGTTGATGATAATGGATGTGTTAATTAAATCGTTAACTGATGAACAAGTAGGAGTGATGGAACATGATAGCTATTAAATAAAACTAGAATAATGTTAATCAGCATATAGACCATCGTATCTGTCTTCTGTCCCTCACCTCCTTCCCCTCGGTTGGCTCCGTGTTCTTTACTAGTTGAATTAAATTATTTAATTACAACCCAGAATCCCATACAACCACACATATACAACAACGTAAATTAAGAAAAAACATTTCTTGATTCTATTCCGATACTTCAAAGGCACAGTTATTTAGAGTTCAACTAATCCACAAAAAGGGCCATACAAACAAAAATAAACTCCCAAGCAGAGATCATTAGTCACAGTTTCTTGACGGATGAATCTGAAGTACATGTTCTGAAAAACAGAAAATTTTAAGAAAAAGAAATCTGCAAAAATTCTTATACATATTCCTTTTTTGATCAAACATGAACCTTGCATCAAGATCGTAAATCATGATACTATTCCTACAACATTTCTCCATACAGAACTATCTGGTTCATCTATAATTTACATTGCTAAGGGTTTTTTACTATATACAAGAGATCAAGTATGATGCAAACTTTTCTACTTTGTAAAGATGCAGGCTTCTGCTTGCTGTCACGGCTCATTTTAATCCATGAATGTACCATTAAGGCATCAACAATTGATAATCGATTTGACATCCATAAATATTACATACTTTAAATATGATAAAAACATTGTCATACATACCTGCTGTCGAGCTGCTGCAAGCTGTAAGAGCTCATCTGCTTCTGAGAAATTCGTGAACCATTGACTTAAAGAATGATCTTTGGTATCACCTTTCCTCCTTTTACTTGCATCCTCAACAGGTACTGCATTTCCAAGTTCTTTCAACTCAAGCATGGAAAATGGAAAGCTATAGATAACAGGGAGTAATTGCTACATAACATACCGGGAGGAGGCAACGTAAGCCCAGGAGGTAATCTTGGCAAGTTCACAGCTGGATGACTCTGCAAACGAGATAAAAAGGCCTCTGAAGGATCAGGGAAAACTATCTCGTCATAAAACTCTACAACAACAGGCTTCTTTGCGGACATGGAACTGTTTTCATCCTCTGGATACAACTTCAAGTGATGATATCTGTATATATATCACTCTTCAATAGAATACAAGGTTCAGAAATTATTTTGGCATTCACATAAAATGGTTTGCAATCTGCATGACTAGTAACAAAGGATACGAGGTTGTATTGTCATCTAGTATATCATTAGATAATATTCAAGCACTTGGGCCATATATACTGCACACTCTTACCAAACTTTGCAGTTAGAAAAATAGATGTTATTTATATAGTCATCCAAGCTTATCATTGATAATAATGAAGCACTCCAGCCATATTGCTCAATCTATCTAACTAAACTAAGCAGGGAATAGAGCTGCACTCTTGTAGAATTTCAGAAGCATAAGCAAATTGTAGACGATTGAAACATGCCAGAAAATCAGTTGACATTTTGCATACCATAAAAAAATTCAAGCATACTTGAACCTCTACACTGAACCAAGAAATCGGAGCATCAATAAAAGGTTCAATAATATATTTTTTTTCCTGGAAGCAGACTACCAGCAACTAAATCCAAAGCAGTAACCAACCACTCACAAGTTCAAAGGCTTGTCACAAACATCACTGTGAAAATAAAGTGTGATCGCAACTTCAAATTCCCCCCATCCTGCCTCTGAGAGTTCAAAAGGTGGTGACTCCACAACACGGGTGGGATTATTGAAACTAGAATGCAACTGAAAAACAACACGCTTTATTACCGCCCCAAGATCCTCATTGGTTGCTCCACGAACATATACTGTCCATTTATGCGACTGATACCTTACATAACACAAACATGGCGACTTTCTCAACTTTAAAATCCATTTTAGTGACTTCAAGCAAAACATTAGATCAGTTAGAGGCAATGTAGGATACTTACTCGCTAGCCTTTTTCCCAAGCCAAAATGCTATGTTCCCATACACTATTGGAACGCTTATTTCCACATCTTTGAGTTTCTTACCCAGGTTCTACACAAAACCCAGAAATGGTTATACTTGTATAATGATCAATACAAAGAACCTATTTAGTAAAAAATACAGAGGAATTTGTTTTCACTTTGTATGATATTCTAAAATCATATTTGCTGTTCTGAACATTGACTTTAAGATCCTTGTAGTGCTATATAATAGCTGCAAATCAAAGTTTCGAATTTGAATCAATGACGGAAACAAGGTGTAATCTTTACGCAGTCCCAAAAGCGCAGGATTTGTGGGAAATCGCTATTATGGCGATTTGGAAAACGAGGTTGCTGGTTTTATCCGAATTCGAATCGAAACAAGGTTACCTTCTTATCGTTGTCTTCAGATTTGCCCATTTTGGTTCGCTGGGATTTGGGGGTAGGACCACTTAATTCTGGCTGATCTTGACCGTGCTTTTTCGAAGATGAGCTGTTGGTCATATCAATCAACGACCTCGTCTCAAAAGTAGAAGCTCAATCTGAGCATCTAGTTTTAGGGTTCGTATGCTCCTCTGCCAAAATTGTGAAGCAGTATTCGTCACTTTTACGACGTCGTTTTTGCGTCAGCAGAAACACCTAACGAGCCCAACCCAATACCATAGTTGTATAATTTGAAAATTTCTTCCTGCACCCCATGTTTTTCTAACCCATAAAAAGTTAAATTTGTCCTCCCTACTTCCTTTCTCCCCTACAGCACCTCCATACCTTTTTTTTAGAGGTAGCAAAACGGGCCACTCCAGCCCATTTTGATCCAGTTCGTATGACTCGTAAAAAATGAGTCGGGTTGGACTGGTTCGTCAAACAAAACAGGCCAATAATCACAACTTGTCCTGTATAGACGGGTTAACAGGTTGGGTCGAACAGACCCGCCCAGTTTTTTATTTTTATTTTTAAAAGTTTTTTAATTTGTTTTCAAATTTTTCAAACTTTTTTATCTTTTAAATTTGTTTATATATACATATAAATTATTATTAAAGTCATATTTAATCAAATAAAATATTTTTTAAATTTTTAATTGATTAGTTAATGTTTTTAATTAGATAAGTTAAAATAATTATTAAATTTACATATTAAATTATTCAATTATAACTAATAATTCAAACTTAATTGGTAGGGGTTAATGATTTAAATTACAATACTATTATATATTTATACATTTAAAATATATAATATAAAAAATTAATCTTTTTAATTACTTTTATTTTATTTTATTTTTTTAAAACGGGCTAACATGTCAGGATGGGTTGGCCCATCAAGTTGACGGATTGAATGCGACAGACCAAAACGAGCTGACGGGTTGAAATCTTCAACCCAACCCATTCCTTTTAACACGGACTAACGGACCGGCCCAAACCCAGCCCGTTTTGCCATCCCTACTTTTTTTCCTCCACCCTACCTTTTTCTTCCACCTCTACCCAATTTTCTTCTTCCACCTCCATCTCCATCTTCATATGCATCCCATCTTCTTCTTCCACCTGTACCCCATCATTTTCTTCCACCTCCATCCTATAAAACATTTGCAAACTAAAACAAATAACAAGATCATAATAATATAAGAAAAAGATGAGAATATTACCATAAAAGACGTAAAATATAAATTTCTGATTTCATAATTCGTTTACATTCTAGATCATACTATCCGTAATACAAAATTATATTACGAATTATACCGTTCGAAATATAATTATATATTATAAATTGTATAATCTAAAATATAAATTTATATTACAAATTATATAACTTGAAATATCTGCCACGATCCATAACTTTACTTACAACACAGATATAATTGAATATTTAAAAAATATGGAGTTGCAAGAAGACATTCCCAAATAAGTAATATCTGTACAATCCCAAGTGATCCTATTCAATCGTATATTTTATCATTTGGCAGACCCTAAAAAGGTCCAATATACAAAGGATGAGTGTGAGATCCATGTAATATCTTAACGTACTTATAGTAATGAAGTAAATTCAATCTCGTAATCACTTTCTACTCATAAACTCACTCTAAATATCTTGAGGGTCGGAGTCCTTTGCACGTGGACTTCCGAGTGATCCAGAGTTCAGCGATAAGCCAATCAGGTTTATACAATCACTTATCCACCGTGTTTAAAGTTTTCACTCCAAACACCCAAACAAGATTTTTTGTTACTTTGAAACACAAACAACAGAGGTATCTGCGTAACCTCATTTAAATCAAGAAGCCATTGCAATTAAACTAATGTCTGTGATGCAAACTATCCTACCAACATTCTTAATTGGTTGAAGTCACTACTTTATCTTGATAGTGATATATATATATATATATATATATATATATATATATATATATATATATATATATATATATATATATATAATATTTTATATTTA
>Ga0099822_1004971_pt1 | contig 17362 bp, 8 predicted proteins | sample CowpeawhiteBW_FD_76839 | JGI IMG/M metagenome (GOLD analysis project Ga0099822, IMG submission 76839) | Root nodule microbial communities of legume samples collected from California USA - Cow pea white BW | ecosystem: Host-associated > Plants > Roots > Nodule | place: USA: California | collected...
AAAAAAAATAAAATATATATATATATATATATATATATATATATATATATATATATATATATATATATATATATATATATATATATATATATATATAACATGATAGTAAACATTAGCTACAAAGTTAATTCATCATTTAAAATAAAAAGACAGAATTTACCTATATTTTCCTTAATTAGTCATCCTATTAAGAAAAAACACAAACTTATATTTGTTTGTGGAAAATATTGTTTTTTCTAGAAATGCTAGTTATAAGAATAACAATTACAAATCTCCCTGAAGGGTGTCTATTAATTCTCTTAATAATTCATAAAAATTAGAAGCTAAAAATATTTAATATTTTTTTATTTGGTGAAAAAAATATGAAACTTCACAATGTATATTTAAACTAAACCAGTGCAAACATTAATGAGCAGCTGGCAATTGAAAGGGAGAAACCAAGGAATTAATAGTTCATTTAGTGATGAAGCAAAGACGGTGGCTTTTTTGTTGATGCACGTGTATGTCTGTGCGTGTGATCGATGATACATGGGTTGGTGATTTTATCGATCACTGATGTTTCTGTGTCACTGTGACGCTGTGCTGGCTATGCACACCCAAACCCACCATAACGAAAACATCTAACGATCCTCATCACGTGCCTGTCAAAAAAACATAACACATAATAATAATATTAATATTATTTATTATCAATTGTTTTCCTATATACTCGGGAATCACGGGGTTTGTTCCTCTTCACTGCTTATTTCTTTTATTAATTTAATAGTTTAAATTTATTCTGTGATAGTAGTTTTACATAAAAACTATTTAATTAAAGTCATTTCTGAAACTCTGTTTTTTGTACGATAGAATTTCTTTTTTGTTTTGCTTCTCTGAATGAGTTGTAAGCAGGAGACAGGTCTCCAGAGATATGATTGTTTATTGTTTGCCATCACTACGATTGGTACATTGGAACTTACGGGTAAGTATGTATATGAAGTTGTTTGTATTGGTATTTATAAATAATGTTTTCATATTTTATAAAGAAGACCATAGTATATAGCTTTTATAAATTTATACGACCATTGTATAATTATATATATTATGATATTATTTGTACTCGTGATATGGTAAGTAGTCCACATCATTTCAGATTAAAAAAATGAATATTTTCTTTTAGAAACACTCTTCAAATGTTAGAAACTATGAAATGTAGAAATTGGGATCAAGATATAGGTTAAAGAGTTAATATACATATTAGGAAAATGAGTTCATGGATTAATGTTGTATATTCGTAAGAAACTTATTTAAGTAAAAGTTTACTAAAATAATAAGTAGATGAAAATTTTAAGATATATAATATTTATTATATTAGAATTTCAATTATATAAAATTAATTTAAGTGTTGCTTCCATATAATCAATAGTCTCGTATAGTTTAAGAGTTGAAGTCAAAAATAATTTAAATATATTCACTTCAACCAATTCTATGAAACAAAATTACAAAGAAATTTCAAGACTTCAAAAAAGATAATATTTTGAATGCAGTGATTAATCCTAATAATGTTATCTCAATGAATTTGATATGAGAACAAATGTTAATGTATTTTTCACATTTAGATAGATAAAATATTCATCTATATATGAGAAAAAATACCTCAACTATGAGGAAAGGAGAATATCTTAACTTAAGAATAAAAAATATTTAAAATAACGATTTTCGAATTTATGTGGAATTCAAAATTTCAAACCTTTTCTTTCTTTCTAAATCATATAGTAGGTACGTATAAGTTAATTTATACAAATAAAAACCCATATCCTATGGTTAGAGTGTATACATATGTAACACAGCAAGACTTTTGATGAGGTAGGTAAAGAGAACACTTTTTGATTCCTCACACGTGCATAACTGTGTGACTCTCCATGCATGCACGGAACGTGATTTGGATCAACAAAAAGGTGCGGCCATGAGAAAGGAAATTTCCTTCACTTTCGACCAATCACGTGGTTCTTGTCAATGGTAGGTTCTCCAACATGTTTCTCTCTGTGCAAACTTCTTAAGAATAAAACATAAAAATGAGTTTGTCAATACTTACAAAAGCTCTGTCATGCTCAACTTCTCATCATATTTACATGTTAAGGATGTTCGACAAATTCATGTTGATAATTGTTTCAAATTCTAATTGAGTTTTAATCTATTCATACAAAAATGCCTAGTGTTGCCAAAAGTCAACAGCATAACCCAATAAAAAAAAATATTATAATTTATTAATCTACATATTTTACTTTCAAAATGACTAACATGAAGGAGTCTTTGGACTCTTGTGAAGAAACTCATCCCATCTCATGAATAAAACAAATGTCAACTACACAATTACAGTATTTACTCACTTTTTTGAAGAAAGATATAACCAATATACTTTTACAAAGAATATATTTGACAAAAAATTGAGGAATGTCAAATTAAATGTTTTATAAATAAATTATTTTGTCTAGTAAAATTCAAAATAAATATGAATATCATACTATTATATTATAAAATAACCATAAAAAATTATCATTAAATGTCAAAGATTATTTAGCATAAAACAAACCGAAGTAGTTGAAGTAATTTTCAATATAAGTTGTAGATTTGTATTTTCCTATATCCAAAATAGCATAATAACATGGGTCAAACTAATTGTATTTAAGGGTTGACAATAAGGGCTTGGCTCTATTCCATGGGCCAGCCCGCAGGCCCGTCAAAAAAACACAGGGTGGACCGAGATATTGAGTTCGTTGACCCGCAAAAGTCCAACCGGCATAACCTACAGCCTCTGAGGGCCGGCCCACGACCCACATAAAAAATAACAATAAGAAAACTTGCACTTGCGTATATAGATTACTTTCCTTCTAAACTTCTACATGAATGTTCCAAATTCTTGTATGAGTAGAAAAGACAAGTGTTATGTATATTTGAATGTGCTAAAATTTAAAAAATATATCGTGTATGTCAAAGTACGAATATAAATATGATTAGAATGTTGAATTATCAATTTATCACTCAACTCCCTAGAGTCTTTACTTATATTTAACTGAATATGATTTTAAAATATATATAAAAAATAAAATGAGAAAACTTTGACTTTGGAAGACATGTGGCCCCTTCTGTCATAAGGAAGGTCCGCCCATAGGCACAACGATATTTAAATAGTATACATTTGTATTTAACAATTCAATTATAAAACATATAAAAAATAAATAATGGAACAACTACTAATTAAACTAAATAAAACCATAAATGGGATAATTTTGTTTTATATAGTCAAGTTCAATATTTGAATTTAATGAGATAATAACTATATTAATATTTGACTACTATCCCTTAAAAGTAATGTTATTCATGTCTAACTATATTATGCAAATGTTTAGTTGTGTAAAAATTATGAGAGATCATCCTTTTGTAAAATAACATATGTCTAAATAAGCACGAGATTCATATAGAGTAAGAAAAATTACTAAAAAAAAGTAACTACTACTTGATTGTAAAATACTAGTTTCTTCATAGATTGTAAAAATGGAATAAGTAATCATTTATCTCATGTTTGAAAAAATTCACAATTGTTTTATTTTTCAAATATTTTGTTTAGATAAGATTCAAACTTACTAAATTTTAAATTTTCATGTTTGGATAAAATATTTTTGTTAAGAAATCGAGGAGTAAATCGAGTTGAAGAATAAATAAGCAAATTGGCTTGCAAAGGTTGAAGGAGTAAAGGTGATGAGGATCGGTCCACATCAAAAAGGTGGGAAAAGATATATCAAGATCGAAGAAAGGAATTGAGGGAAAGTGTCGTTAAGACATCAAGGAAGGTCTGATCGAGACAAAAAGACATCAAGAGAAGCATGATCAAGATAGAAAAAGGCATCAAGAGAAGTACAAATTGAGAGAAAGGCTGGAGCAGATCGAGAGAGATGTTATATACAATAATTGATAAAACGTCAAAATAATGAGAACATTTCACATGACGTTGGTAGGTTAAGGAAGTTTCTTCATTTCATGTACTTTTTTCCTTTTATTTTATTTGTCAAGTAACTATTAGATAAACGAGGGAAAATATAAATAGGTAGTTCAAAAGTAAACATGGGGTGATAAATTGTGAATACAACTTCTAATAGTTTGATAACGCTACGAATAGGAAAAATGGCTAATCTAGTGTTGGTTGTAGTAATTTGGATCACCGCTTTCGTTAATTTACTTTGCAAGTTCTTATTCTACCATTGATAATTTACTTTATTGCAATTTACATTTTCGCATAACCTTCATCCCTACTCTTTCCTTCATCTATCATTCTCTACTTTTATCTTTACTATTCATCCACCGTTTTGCTTTAAAGACAAAAATGCCAAAAATATGATTGTTGGAGGTCAATGCACGAACTATTAATTATGATTTGTGTTAGGGAAGAATTTAGGGATTTGAAGATATTGATTCTAATATAAGTGGACTCTTAAACACTTAAAACACTTACAATTTGATTGAAAAATATAAGTTTTAGCCTATTGTAAACAAATCCACGTCTAGTACCTTAGATTCATCGAATAATATAGTCAAAAAGTATAGAACCAAAATCCTTAAGAACACAAATTGCCACGCCTAGTGGGACCACTTGTGTTTTTTTGTCATTCACAAAGTGTTAGTTATAAGAGGAAAAATGTTAAAGGGTGCATGAGATTAAAGAGGTATGTCTCAAAATACATAAAGTACAACACCTTCAACCAAAAATAGGTTTCTGGCCCCTTATTATTCTAATGTTAGTCAAATTGGGGGCAAACCATTGGAGTTAATGATAGTCAAATGATTGATCCAACTATGAGTAATCCAATAACAACGTATGTTGGACCAAATGTGAGTACAAGAGCAGAACATGCATTGCATGGTGTAAGTAAATTTAGTGGAGTAAGATCATCGAGAATCATAAACGAGGGATAACCATGGGGTATGCTACATCATCAAATTATAATCGAATTAATTTTGGAAGAAAAAGTGTACAACATGAAACTATAGGAAGAGGGTTATCAAATACATTTTTGGATGTCATAAGACAACAAATCAATGATAGTAATTATGAGATGGTGAATGTGCTATCGAGTCAAATCATAGTTGTTTTGAATCCTTTGGTTCAAACAACTATTGAAAGTTTATGGAAATTAGTAGAACAAATGGCTTAAATAAGGGATGCTTTTTCAATCATTCAAGTGAAAATTGATGAGATTCCTTAATGGAACAATAATAACATTGATCAAGGAAATGTTAATTTTGGATTCAAGACAACATAGATAATTTTAATCTAAACCCAAACTTAATGAGGAATTTTTGAAGGCTTAGGAGCGGTAAAAATGTTGACCATCTCTTAAATATGAGACAAAATAGAAATAGGAATATGGATTACATAAGAGATGATTTTGGGGATAACTATAACCCAAACAATGTCCAAATGGATTGTGGGAATCAAGTGTCTAATAAAGGAATAAAGATCATATTGTATAATCAACCCTATTTTGTATCTCCATTTCCAGACTTTGTACTCGGAACTGAATAGCCTAGAGGTTATAAAATACGTAGGTTCTCTAAATTTGCTAGAAAAATAGGAGAATCCATAGTGCAAGGTATCAAATTGAGTATGGACATTTAGCTATGAGTGAGAATTTAAAAATGAAGCATTTTATGAGTTCTTTAACAAAGAGTGTTTTCACTTTCTTTACAACATTACCCCTAACTTGATACGTAATTGGATTCAATTAAAGGGAAACTTTCATGAATAGTTCTTTAGGGGAGAGACTCAAGTGAGTTTGATGGACCTAATGAACGTGAACAAACTTAATAGTGAAAACATAGATAGTTATTTGAACAAATTTTGACAAATGAAGTCTCAATATTTTACTCAAATTCCTCAACATGAGTTGGTAAGAATGGCAGTAGCAGGTTTAAAGATTGTGACACATAAAATTTAGTTAATTTGTCATTAAGAGGTATGGCTTAATTGTTTGATAATGTGAGAAGAATTAAACAAATTAAATATAAGAAAGAAATATGTCAAAGATTTGATAAATATAAGAAAGAAAGAGTGTCCCATGTGAATACCTCAAATAATATGTTTGAAAGCTCTAATACTAATAAGGATATCCTGAGTGAAGGAAAGGCTATTAATATAGTCGAATTAAAAGTATAACCACCATATACATGTAAGTTATTGCAAAAAGGTGAAGTAAATGATAAAATTGCCAAGAGAATATATTAATTTGAAGTATTAAAAGATGATCATATATTTGATGTATTATTGGAAGATAAGCAAATTAAATAATGACCATAAATTTCCTCCTATAGAACAAAGAAGAGGAAGAAAATACTATAAGTTTCATAATGCTTATGGTTACATGACTAATAATTGTGTGCATTTCAAGAATACTATTTGGAATGAGATTGAGCAGGGTAAGCTCAACTCCAAAGAGAAACCGATGAAAGTGGATATTGACTCTTTCATGATTTAGGTAGGATATATCGAGCCACTTTCCAACACTATTAATGTAGTGTGTAATGGTGGTATGGTGAATGTTATGATGGTTGATATTGGAGGTGAAGATATCAACCCTCAACATGTGAGGTTAATAGATCTGAAAAGAATTTTGAATTTGAATTGGATGAGTTTGAGCTACGAAAAGAAGTATATCTTAACCCAAGTTGATTCGATGTGATATGGGCCTAACTAGAGCGAAGTAGGCTAGGCTTGATAGAGCCACATTGGCCTGGACCCAAATTGAGCCAAGTTTTTAGCTTTATTGTTTTTAAAAATTATTGGTAGATGGTTTTCATTATCTAATGTTTGGGTAACTATTGAGACGTGTGAAAGCGATCTTAGAAAAACTTTGGCTGAAAAGGACAAAGTTTTTAAATTTGTCCATTTACGACTCATCTTTCTATCCTAGGAGTCTAAATTGGTGAAATTCATATGTTTTACTTTTAATGAAGGAAAATATTTTTGGAAGGAGAGTTATTATCTTTTAGATTTTTCGGGATTTTAAACACTTTCTAAGTTTATTTTCAAAATTAAGGTTTTTACTTTATTATGTTAGCTTACCCTTCCACCATATGGTTGCAATTTTCCCTTGGGATAATCATGATTTATCGTGGGAGCAAATGATTGAACAAGTATTGAGGAAGATGCACACAATTAGAAAGAGATCAATATTGGAAGATGGTTGGTGTAGTCTTGTATTTTTTTGTTTTCAATAAGATTATGATTGTTAAAGAATGATTTTCATAAACTTCAAATAAAGTAGTGATAATGCTTATTTTTTTAATTATGAAATAAGGATAATTGTGTTAATTATAAACCTTAGAAAGTAAAAGATTTGGGTGTTACACCTTGCATGCCAATTACATGCTCTAGAAACCTATTACTACCATTTATGCCTACACATCTCATTAAAACTTGTGTTACACTGCAAAAAAAATTGTTAAATATGACAATTATTTGGAGTATAAAATGGCGGTTATGACTGCCATATTTTACGCGTATGGCGGATACAAGTACTGCCATATATCCTGCTGCCACAATAAATAATATGGCGGTCTTAGGCGAAACGCCGCAACACCCGCCATTAAATGCACTGTGCAAATAATGGCAGTTTTGACCATCGTATTTTTGTGTGCAAATAATGGCAGTCAAAACCATCGTAATTTGTTTATTTTAAATGAATTCTAATGCGAAATACGACAACTAGAAATGTCATTATTATCACTACATTGACACGTTATACGATGTTTCAACTGCCATAATTTGAATCTAAATTTTATTTTAAATCATTTTTTATTTAAATTGATTTCCATTATTGTTTGACCTGCTTTTTATTATTATTTAACTTGTTTTCCATAAAATTAAAAAAAGTAAAAAATCACATAGACAACATTTTAATCATTAATATTTTCATTCGTAATTTATATTAAAGAAGTTGATATTATGGAACACCATCCAAAATGTACTAAAATAAGCACAATTACAGCCATGCTATACTTATCTAGTCTGTGCATGGTTGTGAAAAGTGTTAAGATGTTACAACATATGATACTAAATAAGCCTAATTTGGATGTATAGATATATGACCCATGTATTGTCACTACAAGAATGTTGGAAAATCTCGTTGGCCAAAACTGGACGCAAAAAAGCAAAAGCCCACGCCAATGTTGTGATGGCGTCGGTTCAACGTTAAGGATTTAGATCACGCGAATACAGTGGATGGAAAGCCCATGCACAATCCTGTGATTTTGAAAAAAAAAAACCCTCTTTCAAGGCACATCCCAAAACATGCTTGCCATTCCGAAAACCTGCTTTTCAATACCAATTTATTAATAAAATTTCGAGCAATGTAGAATGTCATATAATTCATTCAAAATTGAAATTGGAAACATAAAATTAATTTACATTGTTAAATAGCTAATTAAAGGACTAATGACTTATTAAATATGATAGGTCAACTTCTCCGATTAATCACAACTAAGATAGATAAAGTAATCAACAAGCCACAAAAGAATGCAACTATGATTTTGAAAACTAAAAATCTCTTTCAAGGCACATCCATTAAAGACCAACCTAGTGACTATCAACACACCCCTTTAACCCAAAATCAAAGTTTACGAAAGATGAGTCTTAATACTAAACAAAAAATATATCAAGAAACATTAAACACACACGTACTACAAAGAAACAAAATTAGAAATCTTCTAATAACCCCATTGCACACAAAATAGAGCATAATGTTTATTAGATAAGAAAAATGTAAAACTTCAACTAGTATCCATTGCAAAATTGTCAAAGTAAACAAATTAGTTATACATGCTTCCGATTATTTTCACAATTTAAGTTTGAAAATCCCATCCTCGGTGTATTAAATTGAAGCAGGACACCCAAAAATACTGATTAATCAATGACTTGCAAGGTGAAATAGAGCCCACTAAAACACCATGCTTCAAACTCTTTTGCATAACTCCATCAGGAAAAAAGGAAAAAAGGAAAAAGGAAAAGAAAAAGAACAACTAAAGCTTAAAATCCTAGGAACTTGAAATCCAAGTAAACTATTATTATTATTATTATTATTATTATTATTATTATTATTATTATTATTATATAACAAAAAATCACACAAAAGTTTAAGAGAAATAGAATAAGAATAAAAGGTCCAGTTCTTCCATTCTCATCACAGTACCTACTGACCTTGAGTGCAGTTGCCAACACAACTTTAATCTCTGCTCCAAAGTCTCTAACCTCCACTCCAAAGTCTCATTTCCACCCCAACACTCACTAATTCCAATCAGACCGCCTGATTCAAACTGCAAATTAATAAGTCATTAGGGTTTATAAATTTTAATGAATGATGTAGTAAATGGGTTTCAATCACTTACCTCTTCACAAAGGTGCGAACGAAATCGTGAACCCACCCCTTCACCTTGCAAGCTGCTCAATCGCCTCCCAACCTAGCCTCTTAATCACCTCTCACGTCACACATAAATCTCCATTCAATCATCTAAAACCGAGCTTCGCTCTTCTTCGTGTTGGCAATTCGGTCGCCATCGTCATTGTAGAGGCTGAAGGCTCGTTACTCTTCAAGCTCATTGAAGGCTCCCACACTAGTCGGGCCCATCCTGGTCGACGTGCTCATATGAGTCGTCGAGCCCGTTTGGATCGTCGGGCTCGTTATATCATGGGGCTCGTTCGGGTCGTCAAGCCCGTCCAGTTCATTTGGCATGTCTGGATCGTCGGGCCTAGCCGAATAGTCGGGCCCAACCAGATCCTCGAACCCGTTCGGATCGTAGGGCATGATCAAGTCATCAGGCCCATTCGGGTCGTCGAGCTTGTTAGGGTCGTCGGGCAAGTCTGGGTCGTTGGACCTATTCGGGTCTTCGTGCTTGTCCGAGTCGTTGGACCTGTCCCATAGATAATAATATATTTTTTATGTTGAAGATGAAAGACCATGGATTGGCCTTGACCCATAGGGCTTTTGTAGGGCTTTTGGCCTTATGAGCTTCTTTGATGGCGTTTTTTTTCATTGTGTGCTTTTTTGGCCCTAGCCCACATGGGTCAGGGTCAAGCCCTTGGGCTGGGCCAAATTGACACCACTATGTAAATGTCATATTTTTCATAGAAAATGTGGCAATTATAAAATCGTCGTATTATGAGGCAAATTATGGCAGTTTTTCATAACCACCATATTAAAACCGTCATATTTATCTCAATTTTTTGTAGTGTTAATTCATAGATTTTAAGCATATTATGGGATTAAGAAAGCAATCTGAGTAGAAAAACTATCCTTTTAGAAATTTATTAGTTATCTTCTCCCATGTTTTCAACTATGCTACAATAAACACCTCTAAAAAGTGTCCTACTCATATTGCTACAATTAAAGCAATCTGAGTAGGCAAACAAAATCATTTGATGCAAACATAATTTGATAGGTAAGCACACCTTTACAAAATCATATTGATATTACCTTGCATGTCAATTATATACTTTAAAATCCTATTATTACCATACCTCTCACTAAAACTTGTGTTACCTCATAGTTTTAAGCATGTTATGAGATTAAGACATCAATCTGAGTAGGCAAATTATGTTTTTAGAAATCTATTAATTATCCTCTCCCATGTTTTTAACTGTGCTACAATGAACACCTTTTAGAAATCTAACTTCTAAATATTATGTTACTTCCTTATCTCCAAATCACCTGTACTTTATGTTTTCTATTTAATCCAATAAGATAAAATTGACTAAAGTGTTGTTTTAGTGTGAAATGATACACATTATTAATACCCACCGATTTGTAGTGCCATATAGGAAGTACGGAACAAATGATTAATAAATTTCTACTAACCCACACATTGTTATATAACTTTCTAGACAGAATGTTGAATTAATGAAAAACCTTTAACTTCCCAAAATTTATCGAGCATCATTGTTTGCTGCAATTTTCTATAAGCTGAACTAGCAATAAAACCATCCAAATCTCCATCTTCCCATACCCACAAATAATCTTTCTCCTTCTTAGAAACTTTAGTTCCCAATTGTTCCTTTAAAGTAGCTAATTAGTCTGTCACCTATTAAAATTACTTTATTTCACTCCCAAATAATATCATGCCAACTACCCATCTCTCGATTAGTTATTAGTTGAATTTACATATAATCTTAAATATGTTTCACTTAGTGATTCATGGCCTAGTCTTAAATTTTTAGACCCACGAGATAGCACTTTCTATAAACCATTTTACTTTAAATTTCTTTTTCTTAAAAGTTTAAAATTATTCTTAGTCTCTACAATCTATTTAAGGTTAACAAACAATATTTAATTTAGAGATTGTAAAAAAAAAAAAAAAACAGAAAATTCACATTGACAGGCAGAACAACAGCAAGTGATGTATGTAAATTTCATAGCGCGTAAACAATTAAATATTGTCGTGTAACATCAAGACTTAAAGAAACTAAATTTACATTTTGAAGAATGAAAAATAAATCGTATTTTCAAAGTTAAAAATATTACAACTCGCACATGTTTTATATAGATAGATAACATATTAAAACTTTATTATTATTATTATTATTATTATTATTATTATTATTATTATTATTTTTATAGACTTTATCATTATACACCAATTTAATTATTGTTTTCTTAACCTTACCAATTGTTGACTTCCAAAAGTGGGACAAACATAGTAGTGTCGATCCGATCTAATTTTGTTAACTAAAATGTTAAACATATATGCATTCACTTATTTTTGTTTTCTTTCCATTTCTTTATCTTTTTCCATCTTCTTATCATATCAGATTACATATTACATTATATTTTATCATAATGTCATTATTTTAGCTCTCACTACTCAATTATACATGCATTTCATCAAAGTTTTCTTTAATGCACAGTCAAAAGTCAAATAAAACAAGCTTATATACGTGTAAACATTTTTTAAGTAGCCAACAACAATTTGTGTGTGAATTAGGTCTAAGAGAAATTTGAAGTGCAAGTTGAACACGTTAGGTCAACGCTGCACAGTCCTATTGTGTCCTTTTTCTTGAGTTTAATATTTTTCAATTCTAATACGTCAAGTTACATTAGAGTGCATGAGCCTACATATTCGGATCTAACTTCATTATTATCAATTGAGAATGAGCATGTCTGTCGTTTTATGCCAGGCTTATATGCTAAATTAATTGCTAATTATTTATATTATTTCACCATTAGAATCATCACCAACATCAAATAATATACATTACTCAATCATGCATGCTTATTATATGCATTTATTATTCCTTACGTGCATTATTTTCCAAAGATGGATCACAACCATCATGTCATGCAAAATAAAAAAAAGGCTTAAATATACATTTGGTCCCTATTTTTGTCAAAATTATTCAATTTGATCCCTATTTTTGTTGTTTGTTTAATTTGATCATCATTTTTGTAAAATCGTATTCAATCGAGTCCTTTTGACAAACAGTGTTAAAATTGTTAACGGCACATTGACACGGTGTAACTGTTTGGGTTACGTGTCAAATTTTGGAACACATGATGGTACACGTTGGCACAGTTAAAAAGAAATTGGAGAGAAAAGTTTGAATTACGTAAAAAGATAAAACATGGTAAAGTGAAAAAAATTAAAAGTTTGAATTGAGAGTTTACTGCAGCAAGAGTTCGAGAGGAAATTGGACATTCGAGAGTTAGAGAGTTCGTTGAGTGAAAAATTGAAATTGGGCATTCGAGAGGTCGAGAGATAGGGAAAAATTAAGGTTGGTGAGAAAGGGGAAAATTAGGGTTCTTGGGTGGTGGAGTTTCTTGTTCATTAATTAGGGTTCGCGAAGAGGGGAATTTGCGCTTGGAGAGTGATTTGCGATTGAAGCTTCAAGATTGCGTTGGAACCACGAATATGAGACCCACCGCAACTTGGTTACCTCCAACTATTACAGCAAGAGGAGGAAGACGAATGTTGACGAGACATACCTCTCAAACACGAATTCTGAATCACCAACTGGATTGTGCACAAGTTTCTTGTTGGGCACAATTTTGCTTGAAACCTCTCAAACCCTAATTTCTTTCCCAAATCAATTTCACTAACTTTTAAACCTACAACGGCCTTAAAATTTCACTGTGCCAACGTCACTGCCAAAAATTTGACACGTAACTCAAACAGTTTCACCATGTCACTGTCCCGTTAACAATTTTAACACCGTTTGTCAAAAAGAGACTCGATTGAATGCGATTTTACAAAAATGAGGACCAAATTGAACAAACAACGAAAATAAGGACCAAATTGAATAATTTTGACAAAAATAGGGACCAAATGTAGATTTAAGCCTAAAAAAAACATAAACTACTTATAGTGATGTGTACCTAATTGAATATTATCTTTTGGTATTGGTAAAATGTTTTATAAATATACCTTGAGGAGGAACTAATAAGCGAAGGGTATGGAGAATAAGATCAAAATAAATTATGTAAAACTTATTGAATTATCTTTATTTAAGATGTATAGTACTATAATTTAATTTAGGGATAATATTGTTTCGTAAGAATTTTCGAATAAGAAGACTCACACATTAAAACAATATTAGAACTTATAACTTATTTTTTATTAGTCATATCATATCCACCTATGTTAAGTGACTAACAAGGGGTGGCAATTTAGGTTGGTCTGCCCATTTAGGCTTGGCTCGCATTTGGTTTGCACAATGTGGGTCGGCCGTCCCGTCCCATATTTTCAACGTTGACCAAAAAGTTTGGTCCATCTCGTATAAGTACGAGTTTGCAGACCTGCTGGCCAACCCGTTTTTTCTTTTTTAATTTTTTAATTTTTTTTAATTCTTTATGATAAAACTTTCAATATTCAAAAAATTAGGAAACTTTAATAAGTTCACAAAATTATTAAACAAAAACTTTGGGGAGTTGGATGATAAATTGATAATTCAATATTTTCATTATATTCATATTCGTATTTTGACATAAAAGATGTATTCTTCAAATTTTAGCACATTAAAAAGTACATAATATTTGTCTTCTCGAGTCATACAAGAATTTATAACATTAATGCAAGAGTCCAGAGAAAAAAAGTAACTGATATACACAAGTACAAGTTTTTTTTTTTATGCATGCTTGCAGGCTAGCCCATGCGGGCTGTGGGCTTCAGCGAGCCGGGCCACTACGGACTTGCAGGTTCACTATCCTGGCCCAACCCTCGTTATTTTTGCAGGCCTACGGGCCGGTCCGAGGACTAGAGCCATATTGTCACCCCTATGGCTAACCGGTTAGAATGGACTGAAATGACATTTATCCTTGTTATTAGGTAAAACTATTTCTAAATTTTGTATATTTCAAGATATTTTAAAAAAATTAAATAAGATTATATAGATAATTATTATATAAAATAATTTCTTAAATAAAAATTCGATTTCAAAGTATAATCTAAATAAATTGAACAGTAAGTTAGTCTTTGAAAAGAAAAAATTCAAATAAATTACACCATAAAATATAATTTCTTTTAAACATTTATTAGTTTTTTAAGAACATTATTTTTATAAGTTTCAATAAAATAAATAAATTTATAACAATAAATTCTAAAAGGTTAATTTATTATTATTTTTTGTCATAAATATTTTTTTGTTACTTGATTGAAAAGAAAATTATTTTTGTATAAATAATTATAAATTGTCCATAAAAACATTATTAACACATTATTTAAAATACTTTTTTTTGTATAAATAATTAATATATAATTATTAAAAAATTAAATTATATACTTTTTCTATGAAGAATTTTTATATTTTGCTATATTTTAAATTTATATTATTTTTAAATATAACTTTATTAAAAAATTATATACTTTTTTATTATTTTCTTTAAAAAAAATTATAAATAAACCTAAATATTTTACATTTAATGTTACTAATTTTTAATTTTACATTAAAATTCTTTTCAAATATTTTCACCTCCAATCATATTATTATTTTATTTTATTTTTCTAACCCATTATAGAACAATTTTTTATTACATACATTATTTTAACCAAATAAATATACATTTTTAAATTAATTTTACAAAAACTAAATAATTACAATATTTTGTTATGATAATTTTTCTATTACATAAATATAATATATTTAAATTATCTTATTTCTTATAATCACTTTTCAAATTTTGTATTTCCAATTAATTTATAAATATTAAATCAAGTATATTTTTAAAATTTATATTTACATCTGTTTATAAAAAAATTAAATTTGTAATATAGAAATTTAGTATAAATAAATATATAATCGATAAACTATAAAAAAATGTTTCTATAAGTTTGTTCATCCAAAAACAGAATTCCAACAACAAACAAGTACAAACTTAGAAAGAAAAAAAAAAGATGAAAATTCAGTCTCTGGCAGAACAAAATTGGACCTTTTTATCGTTATAAACTATTTTTGAACTTTATTAACATGAGTAGATCATCAGATTTTCTTTTCCAAAGTACTATTTAAGTGCAATTTCTTTTATGCGAAAGACTAAATTCTTATGGTGCATTTTCTAATTCTGCAAGATTATTTGCTGCTGGAATCCAATTTTTTGAGGAACAAATTCTTAACAACCATTTTTTTTCTAGTTTTCTACGTTTGTATATTTATTTATAAAAAAATTACTCTACTAAAAATTTATAAATTTTTTTATAAATTCATACAAATATAAATTTACAAAATATATTTAATTTAATATTTATAAATTAATCGGAAATAAATTTTGTTAAGAGTTATTATAATAAATAAGATAATTTAAATATATCGTAATTGTGATAATAGAAAAATTATCGTAATAAAATATTATAATTAATTTTCCTTTTTGTAAAATTAATTTTGATAAATTTATATTTATTTGATTAAAATAATGTATGCAATATTTTTTTTGGGTTAATAGGTTACAAAAATAAAATTATGTAATATTTAATGTAATTTTAAAAATTAGTACTATGAATGTAAAATATTCAGATTTATTTATAAAAGAATTATTTAAAGAAAATATTAAATAATATAGAATCTACTTTATCTACTAAGAAAACTTAAGTCTAATGAAAATATTTAATTATCCCAACTTAAAATCTTCACACGTGTCCATTATTTTGGTTATTTGGTCATTCTAAAAAATTTTCACATCACTTCTTATGACACTTGTCTTCTTACCATTAATGTAATAATTAATATGACTCATCTTCTATTTTTGGACACCTGAAAAAAATTAGGATATTTCAATAATGATTGTATGATTCAATTTCTTCTCCTCTTAATACATGTTAAGGACTTTTATGTAATTTTATTTTGAGCGCCAATTTTTAAAATAAAGCACCCATAATGTGATGGAGCAATGGAAGAAAAAGAGACAAACCATGATGTGATGGAGCAATGGAAGAAGAAGAAGCAAACATTTTCTTCTCCCCGTTAAACTTTATTTATAGGTTTTATTTTCTTATTTGATTTTATTTCTCTTGGGTATTAGACTCCCTTCCTTTGTGGAAAAAATGTCCAAAACTTGAGAAGTTCATGTCTCACTTAACCTAGTGCAGAGGGGGCTGCTATTTTTGAAACATGAATAAAAGTAGTAGATCTCTTAACATCTTATCGTCACTAGTGCAGGAAGGGCTTTTGGCAGCGGTTATTTTTGTCATTTTGCCCCGGTTCTAGAACCGAGGCATATTAGGACGAGGCCAAAAAGGTTAGCATTTTGCCTCGGGTCTCAACCGAAGCAGAAGCTCCATATTCTGCCTTGGTTCTGCTGAGAACCGAGGCCATATGTGCTTCTCTGCCCATCTTCTCCACCAGAAACCCTAGGTAGTCACCATGGTTACACCACAACTTCGTCAACCACCGCCAGATCTGAAACTCAAAACGAAAGATTTGTAGCCACTGCAGTCTTCTCCTTCATCGTAAGAGCAATTTTTGAATCGTGCAACCACCATGGAACCTCCATGTTCTTCATACACAAAAATGTGAACATCACACTTACATAAATACAAACAAAAATAAACAATCTGCAGCAAATCACAAACCCTAAATCGCGTCTCCTCCTCCAAATCGCGAAACCACCTCCTTCCAATGACAAGTTTCTTCACGCTGCCGCCACCTACACGTCTCGCCACCATCAACGACAGATCTCCATCCATGCACAACACCAATCTACCACGCACGTGTAACACAACGAACTGATGCCCACTTCGCGAGCCCCAAATCGCACTTCGCCAAGCCAGAACACGAATGAGCCAAACGTCTAGTAGTTGTGAGTGGTCGGAGTGCAACAGCAGCAGTGGAGGTGGGTGGCTGAGAGAGAGAACG
>Ga0099822_1004973_pt1 | contig 17359 bp, 7 predicted proteins | sample CowpeawhiteBW_FD_76839 | JGI IMG/M metagenome (GOLD analysis project Ga0099822, IMG submission 76839) | Root nodule microbial communities of legume samples collected from California USA - Cow pea white BW | ecosystem: Host-associated > Plants > Roots > Nodule | place: USA: California | collected...
AGAGGGACAAAATTGCTCCATTTTTACAAAAATTGGGACTAAATTGAGACAAATTAAAATAAAGGGACCAAATTGAGACTAAGAAAATGACACGTGGCGTAATACTGACACGTGTCACTGTCATGCCACGTGGCACGATGACAGCTTGACACGTGACAATTTTTTTTAATTTTTTTTAAAAAATTCAAAAAAAAAATTAAAAATAAAAAAAAAATTCAAAAAAAAATTAATAAAAAAATTCAAAAAATCGAGGGACTGACACGTGGCACTCCCTCTAACAGCGTCAACGTTGACTTAACGGCAAGGACAAACGTAAGACGTTTCAACAAAAAAGGAGACTATTTTGAGACTTTTAAACATTTGGGTACCATTTTGAGATTTTGATTCCAAAATGGAGACCAAAGGCATAATTAAACCTAAAGATTTATTATCTAAAGAGACGAAGAAGGATGAATGAAATATATTTACTTTTAGGGATTAGATATGATTTAGGCAAATGAATCTGAAGATGAATGCAATATTCTCAACCTTACATTAAAGAAGAAATGAGAAGGAAAAACAGTTCAACACTTATACATCCTTATTTTTTTAAATTTCAGATTAACAAGTATGTTTTCACTTAATGTCCATTACTTTTATTTTGTTTTAAATTCAAACTCACATTTGTTTATATTTTAATTGTTAATGCAGTGATGATGCATGTATCTCCATTCGCTGATTAAAGAGATTTTCTGCATTTCTGAAATTCACATTTTGCTTTTTGTTTTATAAATGTGAATGCAGTGATGCATGAATTTATATTCTCCAACTAGAGAGATTCCTTGCATCTTTAGAATTTGCATTATAGAGTTTGTGTTATTGTTGAAGGTAGGTGAAGATGTATTCAACATGTCATGTAATCTAATAATTATATTTATTAAAATATTATTTTATATTTATCACATTTATCAAATTATTCATAAATTTATACAAACTTTATTTTTAAATTCCTTCATTTTCATCTTTATTCTTTGAAACAAACAATCTTACTTCTCCCTTACCATTTCCTCAAATTCATCCACTCACTCTCTCGTCAATTTATTTATTATTGAAAGCAAACACACTCAAATCTTAACCAAAACAAATAAATGAATATGAACCCTTCCTTCTAACCAATAAATTCGTAGGTTGAACCAAATCATGGATGTAGAAAATACACAGCTAAGCCGATACTCAAACAGTATCTTGAAATAGAAAAAAAAAAAAGAGGAAGGAAAACAGCAAAATGGAATAAAGAAATATGCAAGTTGGGTGGAAAATGAGTGAAGTTGAGAGTCAAATATACATTGGATACGCTAACCCGTTATAGTTAGTGTGGAGTGAGAATATGGTTTGCTTCATGAAAGAAAAGAAAGGTTGGTAGACTCATGGACCAACTTGCTGGATTTTTTATTCTTTATTCTTTTTATATTTTTTAATATATATTAAAAACATTTTTAATTTTGTAAAATTCTCAAAATCTTTAACATTAATTAATATTTTAATTGAATAAATTAACCAAATTACATAAAATAGGCATACAATTTTTGTGTAGAAGTTAGATAGAAGATGAGTTGTTAATGAAGATATCTTTTTTTATTGCTATGAGTAGGAGACACATTTACCCCTCTGTGGTTCTCCTCAACACAATTCCTAATTGCCAAGTTACAATAACTGGACTTTAATTTTTTTTTTAAATGTCTATTTGAACTTAATTTAAGCATCAAGTTGTGTTTAACTGGATAATATGACATGCTCCCTCACGCAAAGCACAAAGTGCATCTATTTTATTTTATAAAACTAAAACTCTCACCATCACAACATCGACAAAAGTGAAAGCTACCTTATTGAGTTTATCACAAATTTAAATATTTAAATATTTTTTATCAAAAATAAATTATTGTTCTATGTAAATTCTCTAAAGGTTTTAATTTTTTTCATTAAAGTTTTATTCGTTGATTTTTCTGACTAATGGAATAATTGATAATATCATTAATTACCTTTAATGCATTAAAAATAAAGAAATAAAATTTTTAAATTTTTAAGTATTTTTAATTAAATTTATATAAAATATATTCCTTCTATAAAAATATTTAAGACCTTTATGGTTTACCATTCAAAATGTAACATCAGATAATTAAAAGTAAATTCAATTAAAAAATAATGTAATAAAAAATTAGAATAAATATTAAATTAAAAATAAATAACTTTATAAATAACATAATGGTTAGTTATGTTATTTTTTTATTTTCTATATTTAAATTTAGAAGAAGTTTAAAATTTGACTATATTATTTTTTACAATAACCACGTAAGGTAGCAATCAAATTACCTTTTTATAACAAAAATTAAATGATAGATACCAAATTAAAAAGTATAAAAACTTGTTGACATTAAAAGAAATACATTTTTTTAATATAAACTAAATTAAATTTATAAATTCTTGGAACTTAATTTAGTTTTTTTTTTTTTTAACATAATCTTTACGTCACAACTTCAATCACCTTTTTAATGATCTTTTTTGTTTCTTAATTATTTCATGTAAAGTTATTCAAACGAACCATCTAGTCTTGTCCAATCTAGTTCACCACAAATTAGTTACTTAATGAGTTAACTTAACTCAACTCACTTAACAATGATTTCAAAAATTTCAAACCAGGCACGACCTACCACATATGGGTAGGTTAAATAAGTTGACTAATAAAAAAAATACAAATTTTGTTTTTCTTAATCTAAAATAATATATAATTTTTTTTCTAAAAATCTTGAATGGAAATCCAGTATACAGTAATTAGCATTGAATTTTGACCGACCAAAATTTACTCATCTCATTCATATGAATATAAAACACCACATAAAAAGGTTTCTAATTGATTATGTACCAAATAATCTTGGATTAAATAAAAAATAAAAGTCCAAACAAAATCCACCGTCTGAATTTAGTATATTTTAAAAGCTCCAAGAAAATGCACCATTTAAAAAGTTCACGCAAAAATTATTTAGGTTTTCTTTTTTTTATATAATTTAATACTTAAAATTTATGGATGAATTAGTGAGTCAACTCAACATATCTCAAATTCAATGTAAATAAATAGGATTTTTAGTGGACTAAATTTATTTTTGACCCGTATCAAAATTTATAATTTGATTTTAACCTAATATAACTCAAATTCCTGATAATCAAGTAGGTTCGTAAGTTTTAACCCATATAATTAAATTAATCATGTGCATATATGGATTGATTTGAATTTTTCGATTAAAATAATTTGACATAGGTTCACCTTTCTTACGTGCAAGCTAATGCTATTTCTTTTTCTTCTATTTTCATTATATATATATATATATTCACACATAAGTATATTAATATACATGAAATTATATTTATTAATATTGTTGTTAACACATACTAATAGTATTAAAATTAGTAACGATCAATTATAATAAGAAAAATGTTTTATTGGATACGGTATAATTTATTAACTAAGTCATATTTTAAATTATCATAAAAATACTAAGATTTACCATCATTATTTTTTTATATAGAATAATAATGGTGACAAAATGGATTAAGGGTTCAACTTTAAAAGATAAAAAGAATAAAGTTAGGTGATTTAACACATCATTTTGTCTCTTTTAATTCGTTAAAAAGAAAAATCTTTTCAATTTTTCCTTTAAAAGAAAAAAAAGGACTCATAAGATGTATAATGTAATAGTGAAAAAAATATTTAAAATGTATATTAGAAGAATGTATATGTTTATTAAAGAACTAATAAAGTAATATTTATTAGTTTTATCTTTAATCTTGATAAAAAAACAATATTCTGATATAAAATATGGTAATGTTTAGAAAAGGAGTTTGCTAAGTTTTAGAAAAAAAATAAATTAGTTGTTGCTTGGTAGTTGTATGATTGACAGTGTTAATTATTTTCATCACTCTCTCGAAAGGAAATAAATAAAAAGATAATAATATTTTAATTATTAAATTTTGATAAATTTTTTTATAATATAATATGTCATTTTTAAGAAATTTTAAAATATTAAAAATAAAAATAGAAAATCATTTAAAAAATACCATCTAAAATTATAAAAAAAAATTATCAAAATTTAATAGTAAAAAATTATTTTTTTAAAAAAATATATATAAAAAGGCAAGGTAACTTTGTCTCTGGCATGGAATAAGTAGAAGAAGCCCCCCGAAGGGTCGTAATCAGCATACGTGGCGTGGGGCCCAGTGGAAGTGATGAGTGTTTGGTGGCTGAGTGATGAGTGAGAAAGTAACAATAATGAAACCAAAAATTCACTTCAACTTCAACCATTTCTCACACACCGTACCATCTAAATCTATCCACGCACACCAATCTCCTCTCAGCTCTCTCTATGTTCTCTTTTCTTCTTTTGCTTTCTGCAATGGAAGACGAGCCTTTTCTCACAACAACGACAATCACTTCCCAACGCGCCGATTTCCTCTTGCAATCTTCCAAGTCCTTCGACGACGTCACAGCCCCACGCGCCGCCCGTAACGCCGAGATTCAGGAGCACCTCTCCCAACCCTCTCCCTTTCACTCCAAGAAGAAAAAGCTCAGCCGTTGCAAGACAGCACCCGCCTTGGTTAGCATGCGGGACCTCAAACCTAAGACGCCCGAAGTCCCCAAGCCTCAGTCCAGTTCCATAATCCGACAGGGCATGTGCTTACTCGCCATGTACCTCTGCGTGGGAGTCGCCATTTACTCTTTCAACAGGGACAATTTCTCCGGCATCGAGACCCACCCCGTGGTCGATGCCCTTTACTTTTGTATAGTTACCATGTGTACCATAGGTTACGGAGACATCGCTCCCTTGACCCCGTTTACAAAGGTCTTCGCTTGCGTCTTTGTGCTGGTGGGGTTCGGCTTTATCGACATACTCCTCAGTGGCCTTGTCAACTTCGTTTTGGATGTGCAAGAGAACATGATCCTCACGGGGCTCCAAATGGGTGCAACTGGGAGGGAGGGTTTTTCTGCCCGGAACTACATCGTTGATGTGGTGAAGGGGAGGATGAGGATCAGGTTGAAGGTTGGTTTGGCGCTTGGGGTGGTTGTGCTGTGTATTGGGATTGGGTGTTTGGTGTTGTACTTTGTGGAGGGCTTGGATTTGGTTGATTCTATCTACTTGTCAGTTATGTCTGTCACAACGGTTGGGTATGGAGACAGGGCGTTTAAGACACTTCCCGGTCGGTTATTTGCTGCTATTTGGTTGCTCTTTTCTACTCTCATGGTGGCACGCGCTTTCCTCTATTTGGCAGAGGCCAGAATCAATAGAAGGCATCGCAGAATGGCCAACAAGGTGTTGCAGAGAGAAATTACTGTTGAGGATTTGCTTGCTGCTGATATCAACCACACTGGTTTCATCAGGTACTGTCGTCATTTTTCCTCCTGTCTTCTCTTGCTTTTCTTACCAATCAAAGTTTTAATCTGTCACAGTTTCATCACCATCTTTACCATACTAAGAAATTTCATGAAAATGCGATTGATGTAACAACAACTGCAGTTGCTAAAAAGGTCTAAAAAATTGATATTGTAACCGAAATTGCAATCATGAAAAAGCCTTGTTGCCAATTATCATGGTTTTAAAAGAACAGCTATAATAACAATTGAGAGACTATAACATCGAGATCTTTTTGACTTAGTGTGATAGCAGTACAACAATTGTGTCTGCATCAGTTATATTTTGCATAACGTTAGACATTTGATGAAACCGCAAATCACCGATACATGTTAATTTACGCTCTTCCTATTGCTAATTACAAGTAAGCAGAAGTAGAGATTGTTGCGTAAAGTGATCAAATGGGGCATTATTGTAATTATTGGTATCTAGTATTCATAGGAAAATAGCCCCAAAAGCATAGGATACCATGATTAGGATATTCTAATCGAGTACAACGCACCGCAATTAGCTAACACCATACAATATGTTATGATTCGTGAGATCTGGAGGCGCATTAAAATGTTTTGAACAAAAATATGAATGGTAGTCATGTGCGGAGATAACTATAATTTGATTAAACATTATGGTTTTGAGGGAATTTATTTTCTTTACTTGTTTTTCGTGAACTGTCATCTGTTATGGAAAATGTCACTTTCTAAATAAAGATAATACTAACCGTGTTGGATGTTTCATGCATCATGCGGAGTGTACAGGTAGGGGCAGAGAGTGTGATTCATCAATAAATTATTTGATTATTTTATGTGGTTATTATTTGAAAGGATTATTCTGTTAGATGCTGCTCTTACTATAATTCTGTATCTGACATTACTCTTCCCTCTTGGCTCTGTTTTCAGCAAGTCTGAGTATGTAATCTTCAAGCTGAAAGAGATGGGTAAAATACAGGAAAAAGATGTGTTGCAAATTTGTGACCAATTCAGTAAGCTTGATCCCTCTGACTGTGGGAAGATAACACTACCTCATCTCTTAGGGGGCACTTTATGACAGAGTAAGGGCAAAGCACCATTTTTGCACAGGGAAGAATCTGGGAAGACGATCCACGCTGAAAAAGTTCTGCAAATGTTGATAAAGCCATTTTCTTCCTTATGGGTGAAAGCGATTGAATTATTTGGAGCACTAGAAATTACATCGATTATAGTGGATGCAGTGATCAATTCTGTGTCGTAAAATCACACATCTCTAACATGAAACTAAAATCAATTGTGAAAGAATTTAATTTTGTCCTAAACAAGTAAATCATAAGAAAACACTTGTAGAAGGAGAAAAAGATGAAAGAAAGGGGTCAAACAACTTGTTCCAGGTATGGAAATGCAGATAGGAAAGGCCATAAATGCATTATCACAAGTGTTACTGGTTTTGTAAGTATAAAAGTATCAATACTGAAGTTCTGCTCTTTTAAATCGATGCAGTTAAACATTTTAACCTATTAATTATTTATCAACCGACTCATGGTTAAAATAAATTAACTCAAAATAACTATTTTAAAACACTACAAGTTTTATGATATAAAACATAATCTATTGAACCTGTCATCTAAGATTGGGTTTAATGAAAGTGACAAATCTCTTACAACGTGATTGGTTTATATCTAAGCTTAATATAGATCTGGCATTGAAGTCACAGATCATGTTTGAAACAAACGTTACAACAACAATTAAATATGAGTTATTACTTACGGCGCAGCTGGCCACCGAGAGAAATCACGTGAAAACAACTTATCATTGCTGAAAAACGTGAAAGCTAGAATTATTTGTTCGTAGCTTGACGTGAAAAAACCCGTCAACGCGATGGAACCAAACGCGCCACAAGCCATATTCGAGGGCCACAAAACTTGATTTGATGCTGGCCACACATTTTTTTGTTATTTCTTATGTTAGGTGTATTTTAGTTATACGAAAAGAAAAGTGCAGTCTCTTTTGTCTTAATCTTAAAGTGGGTGACGTTTAACTACCTCTATATAAATAAAGCTCAAACAAATCTCTTTTTTTAGTAGATTTTCCTATTATCACAGTTATATCAATTATTTTTTAACCAAAACGTCAATTATTAAGTCATTAGTTTTCATCCACTGCAGTTGACTCTCTTGTAAAATCTTAGAGCATTTTTTTTTTTATAAATTATATCGAAATATGAGAACGTTTTATTTGTTTTAGAATGTACCATTGTGTGTCAATTTTTTTATAAAGAAAAAGAATAAATGTCTCCAATACAAAATTCCTAGTAAGTTTAAATTCAGGTTTAAGTATTATAAAAAAACTCATTCATTCCTCAATCTTATAAATAAAAAATTGATAATAAAAATCAGAGACTTTTTCAAATTGTAATAAAAAAAAAAATTAAAGATAACCAAACCACTTCTTAAATTTAATTTCTATTGTCTCCTAACACACTACAAAGAAAAACCTATTGACTCTAACGTTTTACACTGTAAACTTTTTGCAAATTCTTGAAAAGAAAAAGAAAAAAGATTGTTTGACAAAAAAAAAAAATCATTCTCTATCTGATCAACCAACTTGCAAGTATACATGATTTGGTATTTAATCTCAACCTTTAAAAAGAAAAAAAAACTTGCAAATACTCACAAATATTCATGGATATTTAAAAAATAAAATTGGTTTTATTTTTCCTTTTTATCAACTAGAAATAGAATATAAGTCTAAAATATAAATTTAAATACTAATGATTTTATTTAGAGTATGAGTGTATTAACATAAATTTTAATACAATTTAAAAATATCTTATTAATATACATTTATAATTAAAAACTAAACTAATTACATTTATACGAAAATATTAATACTATTTCTATAATTCTAGCCCCTTATGTGGGTGAAACAGAAGTTGGAAATGGATATCTCTTTAAATAATTATTACAAATTTGTTTTTAGGAATATGACAATTTTGCAATTCCTAACTGGTTTGTACTTTTTGCTCTGTCAACCACTGAAGAGAACCTGCATGCACGTGACAAACGAAAATAAGGAAAAGTTAAATGGTTTATTTTTCTTACTTGACATTGTGCAACCTATTGTGAAGACAAAAAGATTGGTATAACTTTTATAGGGATTTTTTTTTTCATTTTGTAGTTTTGCGAATATATATATATATCACTAGTTTCAATAAACTTTGAAAAACAGATTTGATTTTTTTTTAAATTAAGTAATTTTAATCTATTATCAATATATTGTAAATTGTTGAATATATATATATATATTTATTGTTTTTTAATTAATAAGATTATATATTAACATTATATCAAAATTATTAAAAATAAAAAAATCTAAAGATCTAATTTGTAATTAAAATTTTATAAAGGAAAAACTTAAGAACTAAAGTAAATTTAGGTCATTTTAAATATCTATGTGCGGTGAACCTCAAAATCAGTTCAATTTACTTTTTTATCCAAAAATATCCAGGCATCATATGGTTTGATATTGAGACTTGAGTGGGACAATTTGAAACTACCACATGAAATGTTTTTCATTTTTAATGCAAATATTTTTAATTTTGTTAAAATATATGACTAATTAGTAATGTCGATTGTTTTGATTTATAAGAAATTAATAACAAATTTTCTCTAAATAAAAAATTAAATATGAAAGAAATACACTTTGTCTAGAGATCAAACGATGCAATTATGTGTTTATTGTTCTATGCTAATCTCGTGTTTTATTCATCTTATAGTTAATGTGCATGTTAGATGATCAGAAATTTATTCAAATTTACTATAAAGTTTCAAAAGAGAAATCAACTTAAAATGAAATACTTATTCTCTTAAAAGAGAAAAAAAAATCAGATGCATGTTACAGTCATTTCCAGAATAAATTTATTTAATCTTTATGTTTTAGTTCAAAATATAGGAACTATTATTTTTTTTATTTTTATTCTTACATATATTTTTTAGACGACAAAGACTGTATGAACTGCAAAACTGTATGTGTAAAGACAAATATGAGTAAGTTTTAAGATATAGAAATTAAAACTTAAAGATTGTAGAAGTACACAAACTAAATAAGCATTTAAACCTTCCAGAAAAACAAATAAGGTGTGAAGTGTCTTTGAGAATTTGCCACTGAACGGCTAGAAAATTACAATAAACTTCATTCAACTTTTTCATTCTTCTCCAATAAAATGGGCATTTAATTCATCAGAAGCCAATGGGGGGAAATAACTGATTGCAAGTTCATCTAGAATGTTCCATCACCAGGGGCTTGAGGGTGATAGAGACTTCAACATCCCTTGGACTTTAATGTACCAAAGGACTTCAATTGAGTATAAAGAGCCACAAATTCATAAATTGCACATTGCTCATAACCATTAACACTCGGCTGAGTTTACAGAACCCAACTACTTGCCTTCTGCTTTCTGATATGTTTCACGTTCATCAAGTCCCTAAGTTCATTTACGCTGCTCCATATTCCTTTCTCACCTTGGATCTTTGAAAGAATTGAGTAAGAAACAGGATGGTTCCTTTCCAGTTTGCGGATCCTCTCTGCAGCATACTCTGCAAGTTCTAAATTTGAATGCAGGCCACAAGCTGCAAGCAGCGCACCCCACAACACCACGTCAGGCTCAAATGGCATATTCTCGATCAATTTTACTGCTTCATCAAATTGCCCTGCTCTTCCGTAGAGGTCCACCATGCAAGTATAGTGTTCCATCTCTGCTTCGATTCCATACTTGGATAGCATAGAAGTGAAGTGCTTTTCACCCTCTTCAACAAGACCGGCATGCACACACGCTGACAACACATTTACAAAAGTAACTTCATCTGGTTTAACACCAACTCTTTTCATCCTATCAAACTTCTCTAGGGCTCGGTTACCAAGCCCGTTACTAGCAAAGCCGCCAATTATTGAATTCCATGACACCAGATTCTTTTTCGGAATGGACTCGAAAACAAGAAATGCTGCATCCGTATCCCCACATTTGGCATACATATCCACAAGCGAGGTCAATGAGATAACATCATCTGGTATGCCAGACTTGATAACACACAGGTGCACCTGCATTCCCATCAAAAGAGAGGAACAACCAGCACATGCATCCAACACACTTGAAAACGTGAAATGATTGGGACGAGTTCCCGACTTAAACATCAGAAGAAAAAGCTTCAATGCATCCATAAATCTCTTATTTTGCACATACCCACTAATCATTACTGTCCAAGACACCACATTCCTCTCACTCATTTTGTTAAAAACAGACCTTGCTTTGTTTATCTTCTTGTTCCTGATATAACCATTCACCAAAGTAGTCCAGGAAATTATGTTCCTTTGGGGCATCACATCAAAGTTTGTTTGTGCATCATCCATGCTTCCCACTTCCATATAACCAGAAACCAAAGCATTCCAAGATGTGACATCTTTCACCAATATATCATCAAACGCACGCTTAAAAGCCTCTTCCTCTCTTAAACTCGCATAAGCTCTGATCAACGAAGAACCAACAAACACACTCAAGTTAAGTGCCAAATGAAGCGCCAGAGCATGAACCTGGGGGACCAAAACATCCAACTTAGTACTTATAACTGTTCTGAGCAATGTGGAGATGGTATAGTCATCTGGGGCAACACCAGATCTTCCCATTTGCAAGAAATGGCGGTACAACCCATCAGAGTCCGTGATTCTACTAAAACCAGAAAGCATGATATTCCAGGAAACCGTGTCTTTAAGGGGCATTTGATCAAACAGCTTGTGGGCGTGTTCAATTTGATAATGTTTGACGTGGCACGTCATCATCATGTTCCAGGAAACAAGGTTGCGGGATGAGGGATTATCGTCAAACAGTTCGCGAGCCTGGTTTATGTTGTTGTCTTGTATGTGAGCGTCGATCATGTAATTCAGCTTTGCGGATGTAACCGTACACATGTTGCGTGGGCAGAAGCATGTTGTCCGCGACAACAATTGGCACATTTCTGCATTTCTTCTCTTATTGAAAATGAATTCGCGTTGCTTTATTGTTCTGAGAAAATACATTTGGAAATTGGATACTACACATTTCTGCACCTGCCACATCATTATCCATGGAACTTAAATTTTATGTTAATCTACGATCAAATTTCACTATCCTTCAACTATTTCAACATGTTGGAATTGTTAGCGGTTTGAGGACTTCAACTATTTGAACACGATGTGAATGAGTTCGACGCTTAATTTTATGATTTTCAATCATTTTTAATTAGTAGTAATAAAAGAGAGAATGTAGTAGAAGGAGTGTCCTGCAAATAAAAAAAGTTCATTTGGAATATCTTTGGATATTATTAGAATTTTTTTTATTTTAACAGAAAATTTTCATATTAAGTAAGTATGCATACGGATAAAGATAATATATGTTTGTCATTTATTAAATCAACTATAAATTACAAAATTTTGGAATTTTGTTGTCTCACATGTTCTTGTCATAAAAATTAAACAACCTAGTAGTGTCTTGCTGAGAAAACAAGTCCCTTTATGAATTGGTATAAGTGCTTTTTCTCCAATCGGAGAAAACTATATTCCTATATTTTATATATTTTAGGGAGGAAACTAGAGGTCATATCTTATATGATCTCGAACCCATGATTTTTTAATATCTAAAAAGTACAAACAAAAGTATTGATAGTACAGATATGTATGACCTCATGCCACCTCACGTTTTAAACTTTAATAACATTTTTTTTATTCACAATTAATGAGACATGAAGTATTTTAAATTGATTATCCATTTCCATTTTATTAGAAATTTAAATATGAATTATATTTGATGCAAAGAAATTGAAAAAGGGAGAAGAACCCACCACGTGCGTCTCACTCACCTTAACGTGAGTAGAAACTGCAAATACAAGGCAAAATAGACCATACTCCTTCCTTCCACCATCCCACGTTTTATCTTAATTGCCATTTATACCACCACCTCCTTTTCTTTAACAATCCACTTTTGTGTTATCACAACAAAGGATCATCTTCATGTTCGGTACTTTTGTTTGGTGACATTGTTTACTAACATTTCGATTCTGCTACTTCTACTTTTACTAAAACAAAGGACCACTTGCTTTCAGCATCACATGAGTAGATCCATTCTCATCATGCCCAATCAATTGTCATTAAATTTTTAACTTCAAAATTGTAAATTATCACGAATAAAAATAAGATTAATTTACTGTATATATAAATAAATGCGTTACAAATTGGTTCTATGAGATTAAATTAAATTTAAAATTGAGAAAAAAAAAGTGGTGATGATACCTTGAATGTGTTGAATAGACCTGAAGTTTCTTTTTCACTTTTGAAATGAAATTTGCATCAGTGTACTACCAATATCATGAAGTAGTACAGAGCAACGTTGGATTGAAAATTGCTAGTACATGCTTGTACTACAAATCATTCATTCCTCTCTGTGGTACACTTTTTATTATTATAATTACCGGTATTATATATAGAGAAGGGTTGTATGAAATGTATGCAAAAGTAATGTGCAAACCCAATTTTGAGAGGGTGATCAATAATGGTGATAAGGTTTAAGGTAAGTTAGTTCTTCCAAAGTTTGAGTGAGTGAAAGAGAAGAGACAGAAGAAACAAAGGCTGGGAAGAGACAGAGCACGAATGGAGCTATCAACAGAAAATGGTGAAGTGAGAATGCGAGGAGAGAGAGATCTGTTGTGGCTACGCTCATGCACTGCCTCTTCCCTGGCTCTGTCTCCTTTCTTTATTTCTTTACTGTAAAAACGATTTTAATCATTGCATCAGCTCTTTTGGATTGAATCTTATTGTTGCTAATGTGTTTGTTCATGCACAGTTATCTGGTTGTGATTGTTTTTTTATGTCTGTTTATTATTTTAAGGTTAATAATTGCTTCCACTGTGCGAAACTCGTTTCACAAGCATCACCATAGTCATATAATGGAACTTTATTATGGACAGGATACTCATAAAAAACATGTGGTAAGAAGATCTTTAGCTTTCTGACGAGTGTGTGAAGAAAGAATTCTCAACCTAGCTGCAGTACTTTTAGAAACATAACATTATATTTATCAAACCTTAAATTTTGAATTCACTACTACTTGAGATGCTACCAGATAAACCAATTAAGGACTGTACTCTGTTCTGACCTTTTTTCCTTATTGTCTCTTGAATTAACGTTGTCTCGGTGACCTTTTCTCACGATTGGTTTTATCCCTGTTTTGGATTATTTACCACTTCCAATCCAAGCAGCAATGTGATTGCAGCTTAAAATGGATCTGATTCTGTAGCAGAACGTGTGTTTTGGCCTAATTCAACCAGCTAGAGACAGAATAGCTAACAGCAAGGGACATGAACTACTTGAATCAGACAATGAAATGGGAAACAAACACCAAGAACAACCTGGTTGCCCCATAGAAACAGTGAAGAACCAAAAACAGCAGCTACAAAACGAAATCTGAGTAGCCACACTATAGAGATTTGAACACAAACAGAAAGTTGAAGAGGTGGTGGGTGTGAAACTTCTACTCAACCAAACAGAAAAAGAAAAATAGAAGCATAAATGAATTACCATGAGGCAAGTTGCTCCACTGATGCCTTCTGTAACCAGACATCATGTTATTTCCAATTGAATGAGCAAACAACTTGATTAACAGAAACACAGAGACCAAGAAATTTGATGACAGATGTTTGTTGCTTCCATTCTAAAAGAATATGGTGTTAAGAAGGGAGTTACTCCTTGCTCTCAACCAAGACAACAGGCATAACTTCCCCAAGTTTATGGTCCAGTTTTCCAGATTCTATGACGAGTAAATCCTGGAGAAGGATAACGTAATGTTGTCGAACATCTCCTGCACTTTTTTCTCCTCCAACCATGGCTGCAACCACTTCCCACCGTTCAGGGTGTTGCTCATCCACCACTGCCAAAGCTAGCTCAAACAACTTGTTCTCCTCCCAACTCCAACCGCAAAAGCTGTTAGCAAAATCTTCCATCGCACTCACTCTGGATCCCTTCAGACCACTTTGAAGAAATTGAGGATTCTCTACTAATTCTTTCACATTAGGTGATTTCATGCTATGTCTTCTTAGACAAAATCTGACACCCCTTATGATCTCTGGGGAGTTAGATGTTTGTAATGACGTGCCAAATAGTTTTCTTTCAAGTATTTAAAGGGCTATTTTTCTTTTCTATTTTTACATAAATTAGAGATTTTTTTACCGCATCCAATAATCTTTCATAGTTTTAAAAAAAATCATGACAGACACACGTTTTAAAGGATAATCTTTATTTGAATTAAATATAAAACAGAGAAAAAATCTCGCATTAATTGATGCTCACAGTAATCTTAAAGGGATCTTTTTTTAACCCCAAATAAACAAAAAAGTCTTTGCATTATACAAATATTGTCCCTCTTATAAGATAGATCTACGTTTTGGGCAGTTATGATAGAAAGTTGTGAAAATGAAAGTGGATCCTATGGCGCCGAAACAGGAAGCATAATATAAACAATGTATTAAATAAAGCAGCTCGTTATCCATTTCTTGCCCAAGTTGGGATCTCTATTTTTTTTGACAGGGGCCCAAATCTAGCAATTAATTGTACCAAATATCTAGCAATCGTTGTCTTGTTGAGCTATACCCACATGTCATTTTGAAATCTACAAGCTTTGTGATATTGTTTTTATATATTTCTTTTTATATTTTGTAAGTGCAACATGCAAGCTATCCATTAATCTTTTTTTTCTTTGTTTCCTTTCAAAATTCAAGACTCTACCTTGCAAGAAAAGGAATTAAGATTCAATAATGCTTTGTCCTTATAGATTCGAAATGATTCGATGCGTCGCCATGTTTAACTGGGTCACTTTCAAGTGGTATTATGTGTACCAAGACTGAGATCTTGAAGGAAAATTTAAGCACACAGTACCGATATTGAAATGAAAACTCAGGGACAATCTCATGCCAAGGTATAGTACGAAATAACCCTTCAGACATAAATTTAGTAGCTTTAACCTCTTTATTCTGGATAAGTATATCCAACAAGTTAGAGAAAGACAATTTAGAGAATTATTTATATAAAAAAATAAAGCATTTTATAATAAAATATTTTATTTAGGTGGGAAATTGTACAAAAACAAAAGAATGCCCATGAATAACTTAATATGAAACATTTCTTCTAATTTATAGTAAATAGTGAAGATTAAGTTTTTCCAAACTTGACAAAATCAGTTTAGTCAGATTTATCCATTTATATGTAATAAATTAATCTTATATTTATTTTATATGAAATTTTCAAGACAATTCTTACATTGATAAGTGTGAAATTTATAAAGATTCCGACACTGAAGGATGCGTTAAATACAAATCTTAGTTAGGATAACCTTAAAATAACTTTAATGTCATCTTAGATAAATTAAAAATAATATCCATTTACAATATATAAATAAAAGTAATTATTGTCTTAAAACTAGTTTTGTATCACTCAATTAGATTAATTCCATCACACTAAAAATAAAATTGGGATTTCACTATACTAACAATATAAAAATTTAAAAATTTTCATATAATTTTTCTCTCTATTTTTTTTAATATTTTTCTCATAAGCTTAATCTTGACGAAGACATTTTCAATAATTCAGTCGCAGAAGAGATGTTAATCAGGATGTTATCAGGTTAACCAAGGTTAAATGATCGTGGACTTAACTTTATTACTTTATCAAGATATTGTTAACTCGATCAAGAGTATTAAGACGTTGTTTGCCTAATCGTCGTTTAAAACAAAGTCCATCATATTTTTCCTGACGTAGTTGGCACTGAAACATTTATATTTTTCGATTACCATTAATCAACATCAATGTCAATCATACTTTCTTTTGTCATAAAGATTTTCTTTATCAATATTATTCTTTATCCAAAGTTTTTCATAATGGCAGATTGGAAAAGTTTTTTATCATCCTTTTACTATGATTTTTTTTTTTTATAAAAAATTTCAGTCTATCAACATATCTGTCAAAAATTAATCGTCCCAAAAATTTTATATTGAGAGGAATACATAAATTGGAAGGTTTTATTTATTATTACAATCGTGTCATTTGATAAGATTGTCTCAGAATTTAAGTGGTAAATGTACCCAAAATATGACCACAAATATTTCTCTAGGTTTTATTCAATAACTTTATTTTTCTGTGCTATACTTAATTGATCATTTAGATACCGCAAAAAAAACTATTTTTGATCATTCGTGTGTTATTTGGACAGAATTATTAGGATTTAAAAAATTATAGGGTTAAATACTTTTTTTGTCCTCATTTTCGTAGCGTTTTTTGTGGATGATCCTCATTTTGATAGAATGTTTAAAATAGTCCTCATTTTGACCGAATGTTTAAAACGGTTCTCATTTTTGCAATTCGTGTTTTATTTGGTCCTTTCCTGTAACGCCGTTTAAATCAATAACGGAGCATTATACAGGTGGCACGGTTTGTAGTAGGATGTGTTACGTGTACTGTACATGTGTGCTAATTAGATATTTGGGGATAAATAAGTGAGTTAGGGTTTTGGTAAGGAATGTTTGGGCAGTTGGTGAGTTTTGACAATCTTGTTCCTCCATTCCCAATTGGTGTTGCTGCAATCTTCTTCTTCCTGCAATCCCATTATATAGGTATGTTACGATCCCAATCTTCTTCCTTTACCTCTGGTTGTAATCGTTGGAGGCAACCGTGTTGTATCACTTCGTGCACTGTTGGTGGTTCAACGAGAAAAGGATTAACCCCGATTTGTAGCTGCGGATGGCTGAGGATGGCAAAAACTCCAAAGAATATTGGTAGAAAATTTTGGGTACAATCTGTTTTTATTTTTGTGTTAATAATAAATTGGTTTTAATTTTTGGTTTATTGATTTACAGAGTGGTGGTTCCAATAATGTGGGCT
>Ga0099822_1004976_pt1 | contig 17355 bp, 9 predicted proteins | sample CowpeawhiteBW_FD_76839 | JGI IMG/M metagenome (GOLD analysis project Ga0099822, IMG submission 76839) | Root nodule microbial communities of legume samples collected from California USA - Cow pea white BW | ecosystem: Host-associated > Plants > Roots > Nodule | place: USA: California | collected...
AAGAAACCTTCTAGAGAGACGAATGCAATGTTGCTGATTCTAAGTTTAATTAAACTATTCTACAATACACTTATTTTATTTTACAAGATAACATTTGCATAATTAAACACTTTGTCTTCATTAGTGCTTGATCATTATTCAAAATCACTAGACTTCCTTCTTTTTGTTAACATCTAATTAATTATTTAGAGACCAATCTAGAAACCAATTCCTTTAGAAACCAAAACCTAAGTAGCTAATGTTAGTGACCAATTTAGAGACCAATTCATAATAGAAATTGTTTTAGTTACCAATTTAGAGACCAATTATACTTTTTTGAAACTAATTTAGTTATCAATAATTTGTAGTTTATAAATTAGTATCTAAATTGGTCACTATAATGATTAATTATTTATTATCACTAAATTTGGTCATTATTTAAGTTTTTATTCTTGTATTTATTCAACTAAATAATAAAGCTCCAATTCTTTTTGGAACTCTTAAACATCGGAATTAAAAATTGTTGAGTGACATTTGGTTGGGGAGTGCAATTTTTTACCAGATCCCATTTCATTGGCCGGTTTTTTGTAATTATTTTGAATTTTCCACTATATTGATTTCATTGAGCGACAATTCAACATTTAAAATAACTATCAAATATCAATTCAACATTTAAAACAATTGTCTAATATTAATTTCACATTCCTAACAAACATAAAACATTATACTTTATTTAATACATAAACTAATCATCTACGACAAATTCAAATTCAACCAAATTTCACTTTTCAATAACTTTCAAAATTTGTTTAACATTTCACATGTAATCAAAATTCATCAAAAGTTAAAACCCAAATAACCTAATCACAGAAAATTTAAAATATGGTTAAATTATTTCTTTGGTCCCCATGTTCGTAGCAAAATATCAATTTGGTCCCTCAATTTTTTTTATCTCAATTTGGTCCCTATTTTGGGAAATTTGATGCAATCAAGTTCTTTCCGTTAGTGGTGTAGTAACATTGTTAAATGGGGTGTCACGTGTCAATTTCTGGATTTTTTATTTATTTTTTTTATTTTTTTTTTTGAATTTTTTTTTTATTTTTTTATAAAAATATTTGTATAACATTTATATGAAAGTTAATTTTTGTTTCAATTTGGAAGGGGACGAAATTGCACAATTTTTACAAAAATTGGGACTAAATTAATTGAGACAAAAATTAAAATACAGGAACTAAATTGAGAATGAGAAAATGACACCTGGCATAATTGTGACACATGGCACTATCATAGCCACGTGGCATGATATCAGCTTGACACGTGACAAATTTTTAATTTTTTTTTAAAATTTTAAAAAAATAAATAAATAATATAAAAAAATTCGAAAAATAAATAAAAAGTTCAAAAAATCCATAAACAAACACGTGGCACCCCATTTCATTTCCTCAATTTTTAACCTAAAGAACGTAGGTCTATGAGAGCATGAGAAAAGAAGAGTGTCAAGAAAAAGTTATTCAAATTGGAATTTTCCAAACTTAATAATCCAAAACCTTATATTTTAAATTAAAACTCAATTTACTATAAAATTGTTATTTCTCCTTATAAACATCATCATGAATGCAGACTTTAGAAAGAGAATGCAAAATATGGAACTTACTTAGTGATGAGATCATGGACCAAGAAAGACTAATTTATTATTAAGAAGTGGACTTTAGGTTTAAGCCAACCTCACGAAAGTTTGTTAGGTGAGGTTTGAACCTACTTATATACTATGAATCTGCCTAATTTCTAGACGTTGGTGGATGGTCCGATAGCGATCCAAAAGTGGGTGGATAATAAACCCAACAAACAACAAATTTTACTAGTATAGACTCTAAACCATGTATCTGATACCATGTTAAAAAGTGAATTTTAGGCCTAACTCGAACTTACAAAGCCAATTTTTAAGGCCAAGTTTGCACCTTTCTTTTTAAAGCCTAATAGATGCATAATTATAATAAATAAGAATAACGTCATAAGTTTCAAAAAATATCTCAAACTCCCCCCTTAAGTTGGTAAGTGTTTTCCATTCGCAACTTGGATATAATTCTTTCAAAATTATTGTAGTGCAGTCCTTTGGTAGCTTTATATGCAAGTTGTCCTTGAGAAGAAATAAAGTGTGCAAATCATGTCATTGTCAAGCTTTTCTTTAATAAAATGTCTATCTAGTTCAGTATGTTTGGTTTTATCATGTTGGACTGGATTATAGGCCATGCTAATTACATATTTGTTATGACAATATAGCTTCACAAGTCCATCATATTTTATCTTCAAGTCTTCTAGGATAATTTTCAGCCACAATAGCTCACATATCCCTTGAGCCATTGCTCAAAATTCTGCTTCAACAATGGACCTGATTACCACACTTTGTTTTTTACTCTTCCAAGTTACCAAGTTCCCACTAAGTAAAGCGCAATAACTACTAGTCGATTTTCTATCAACAATTGAACTTGCATAATCAGCATCAGTATATGCTTTAAGACTAATATTCTTGTTTCTTATGAACAAAATTCCTCAACTTTACATTTGGATCAACAAGTGTGTTTGATGGTTTGTAGGCCATTTGACTTATTCTAGCAACAAATAAGTAATATACTTATGTTGAGATATAAAAATCCATTTCTTGGAGTGAGCAACTTCAATTCTTAGGAAATCTTTCAATTTCCCAAGGTCTTAATTTCAAATTCTCTGGCCAGACATTGACTCAATCTTTTTTATTCATGTTCATCATTACTAGTCACAATAATATCATACACGTAGACAAACAAAAAGGTTACTCCCCCTAAATCAGAATGTTGAAAACTTACATGCTTTAAAATGTTCCCTATCTACTCAATTGATATGTGTTGCAGTTAGATTTTGAAAGGGGTGAAGATGAGATGAAACGAGGGAGGAAAATGGTTGTGTGAAGGCTCACAAGAATGAAATAAAAAGATGGGGATGATGTTTATATTCTCTCTCCTCTTCCTTTTTGTTTCATACATACATGATAGAGATAAATTATAAATATTTTTTAAGTGTAAAGTATATGTATCATTACAAGAAAATACTCATATAATGACCAATTTTAGTGACAAAATAATCAGCCACTATAGTGACCAATTTAAATATCAATTTATAACCTAAAAATTATTGGTAACTAAAATAGTTTCTAAATTGTTCTCTAAATTGGTCATTATAGTGAATTAGTCTCTAAATTTGTCGCTAACATTAACTATATAGGTTTTGGCTACCAAAGGAATTGGTGTCTAGAGACCAATTTAGAAGTCAATTCATTTGATAACAAAAACATTGGTAGCTAATGTTAATGACAACTTTAGAGACCAATTCACTATAGTGACTAATTTAGAGACAAATTTAGAAACCATTTTAGTTACCAATAATTTTTAGTTTATAAATTGGTATCTAAATTGGTTACTATAGTGACTCATTTTTTTCACTAAAAAAATTTGTCACTATTTAAGAATTTTCTTATAGTGTTTTGTTCTAATTCATTTAGTTTCTTCTTCTTTTTCTTTTTTTTTCTTTTAAGTTACTTATAGTAGGGGTAGTGGAACTAGTTGTTCTATTATCTTTTTCCATTATGAAGTCCAATTTGAATTATCACTATATGACTTTTTCTTTAGAGTTATGTTATCTTAAACTAATTTTTAATTTTAATTTTTCATATATGATTAAATGACTTAGATATTTAGGCTTTATGTTTTTTATAAGCAAACAATTCTCAATTAATATTATTCTTTTTGGTGACAAAATTAAGAATCCAAAAAATAAAAACATGTTACATTTTAAACACACATGTAATGTGCGAGTCAAGTAAAAAATGTTGAAATTAATCCTATTTAAGGAAGGATAGGTTACAATTCTATGTAAAATCATAGTCTATACTCAGGGTGTTTGAGTATAGGCTACAATTCAATCAAAGAACCATATATTATACTCTCACTATCTGAGTATAGGCTAGGTTCCCTCAGTGAATTATAGCCTATACTTATAAACCCAAAATATAGGTTATGTTTTTATTTGAACTATGGCCTATACTTTATTAGTTATTTAAAATATATCAGAATGTTTTTGTAGGTTATGTTTTTCATATGTTTGTAGCATATACTACATACTTAATTGATATATTTGGACTAGTGACATTTAAGTGAACATAGAAATAATGTCTTTAAAAAAATTGAAAAGAACAAAAGAAATGAAAATGATTCTCTACCAACATTTGTTATGAACACATATAAGAACAATATTGCTAGTACACCCACTTAAATATGAAAGAGTAAATTATAAGAAAATGGATAATAATGAATTATATAAATGAGTTAATCCAAAGTTTCATTAATTTAATTAGTTAAACCTATATAGATAAAATTATTACAATTGTAATTAACTACATGAAAGAATAACAAAGTCCAATAAACTAATAAAAAAATTATTTAATAATAGATAGAAGTTAATATTTGGATGATAGATATTTACATCTCAATCAGACATTGTTAGATGATCCATCGGATGAAGAGGAGACATCATAAAATTCAGCATTTTCAAAATATGTATTATTAGAAAATTAAAATGAAATAAATCAGCACTTTCTAGTATCTTATTATGATAATTTACACTTCTATGGTGAACATTCAAAGTTATAAATTGGTCGATAGAAGCTTAAGCTTATCTCCAAAGTATAAATATTTTACACACCCACATGAATAATCACATTAAAAGTATATATGCCAACCTAATTTAAATCAGTACTACTTAATCTACTTTCCAAAGTGTAAGGTCAGATTTCTTGCTTCATCTGCATAGCAAACAGGTATAAAGAAGTTATTGTCTTTTTCATTTGACTCATCATAAGTTTTTGTTGAATGTGATGATCTACAAGCACTTGGCATCATTTTGCCTTTGTAAGCCCTACAAATATAGGTCTCAAAATTTCTGTAGTCCTGCATCACACAAGAAAAGTCAAAACAATTTCGCCATAATTCAATATTCAGTTGTGTTCTACAATCTTCAGTTTGACATCACTCACAAACCTCTTGGAGCGCTTGGTTATTGACAACCACCCATGGAACAAATTTATGGGGTGGTTTAAGCTCAGATGTTTCTTTTCCATACTTCAAGTGAATCTGTTTGGTAGACACATAAGGTTGTTTGCATATAATTTGATATATGAAATTATATTCTTCTATCATAAAATATTAGTTATTAATATACTAAATTTAGGATTAAATATATTTTTAATCTCTAAATTTGGACAACAAAATTAGAATTCGTCTATGTTTCAAACTTTGATACAATTTAGATCTCAAACTTTAAAAATGAATAAATAGTTCTTCCAACTCAACTATGTGAATTTTTTTTTACGTGTTAAATGACATTTTAAGCTAGTGTTGAGTTGTTTACATCATTTGACACGTTCCAGTTCAAATGTCAATCTGAAACATTATTTAACACGTAAAAAAATTGATGTTGTTGGATTAAAAAGACTATATCTATTTATTTTTTAAGTTTTGGAGCCAAAATGTGTTGAAATTTGGAACAAAGATAAATTCCAATCTCGTGTCCAAGTTAAAGAACTAAATATATTTAACTCTTAAATTTATTGATTTTACTAATAACGTATATTAATTATAGAAGACATAAATGAAGAGTGAAATAAGAGAGTAAAAATAACTAACAGTTTTCCCATTTCCAGTTGTGTAACAATCAATAGGTGATGTGCCCAAACCAGTCATTTGGAAGCAGTTCATCCATTGCCTGTGTCTCCCTTCTAAACTCAAGCGCTCCAAACACTCAACAAATTTGAAATGCTGCACCTGCATGAACCGTAATTATGTGTTAATTAACTTATTAAAGTCAACAAATCTGAAATCTTACATTCTGCATGCATGAAAATGTGATGCATGAAAATGTGATGCATGACTACTTAAGGTTAGTATGATGACTTTTTTTTTCTAAGTTTTTTAAAATCATTTTTAGCAACTTTAAAGATATCATTTGTCATTCTGTATAAATAAATGGAAATTTCATTTTATAAATCGATTTTATAATTTGTAAGATTGAGTTGGAGTTAAACTAAATTTTTTAAGAAACTAAAAGTTAAAAGATAAATTAAATAAAGTTTATAAAATTGTTATATAGGAACTCTACCACGTCAGGATAGATTGTAATAGTGCAGGCCTCAATTGTGTTTAGGAAGCATTCATCCTCTCCATGCTGCAATAATTAAGAGAAAAATAAAATAAAATTAATGATGGTAAAAATAAATTATAAAACAAAATGAAATAGAAAATGATTTTATTAAAAAAATACATATTTCATATGGTGATGAAACATATATTTCATCATTTTTAATTCTTTTTATTATAGCTTGAAGATATTTGTATACTTGGGTCAACGTTACTTTTTTTTTACAAAATGAAACAATTTTTTTTAAAATTAATCATGAATGGTGTAAGTCGTGTCTCTCTCTCTCTCCAAACATTCCTTTCTTTTATTTTCAATTTCTTTCTAATCGTTTTCAAAATCTAATTGCACCACGGTAAAATTGAAAAGGTAAGAATCATTTTGAACCGATCAAATTTTAAAATAGAGTAAGTTTCTTTTTCTCTATAAAATCACTCATTTCTAGTTTTTGTGTTATTTCTAGTGGGATAGTTGAGAGAAGTGATTCTTTCATCTTAATCTATCTTATACTAAACTTTTGTCTTTTTTTGATAACATATTCTAGGTCTCTAGTTGTGAGTGGTAGTGCTTATAAAGCTAAGGGAATTTAGCTTTGAAGGATAGCTAGAAGAATTATAATTCTAGAGAGCACCAGAAGTTCCACTTGTTGGGCGAGTCAGAGCTCGTTGGGCGAGCTTAATAAAACAAGCTTCTAGGGGCCTATTTGTTGGGCAAGTTTATTTTGAGAAATCAATAAAGCATAGGGTGGTTGAGCAAGGGTTAAGTTCGCTAGTTGAATGTGTGGGATTTTAGCTCTAGTGCCGAATTTATTGGGCAAGACACCTTTTCGTTGGACGAGTTTACCTCCAGGGGTGTCTCGTTGAGTGAAAAGGGGACTCGTATAGTGAGTCTATGATGGTTGAGTGTTATGTGATGATTGAAAATATGAGGTTTCAAAGGTGATTATAATATTGATTTAATGAAATATGGTTTTGAATGTTGGAACATAGTGAATACATGGAAGGATGATGATTTTGTGGTGATAGTGAATGTTATGTTGTATAGAAATTGGTTTTTTGTACCACACAACTATTGGGTTAACTGTTTTATATTTTATGTATGGACATGTGATATGAATTTGTTGTATGAATGAGAAGGGGTGAATGCGATTCAAATGGTGAAGGTGATGATTTCATGCTTATAGGAGGATTGTGTTTGAACATTTTGGTTTATTTATGAATTGTATGAATGTGGTTAATTCTAAGAAGAATTGTTACATTGTCTAGTGTTAGGGTATGTATTGAGTAAGAGCCTAGATAGTGAAGTCATCCTAACTCTACTAAACTCATAAACTCATATAAAGAATGAAGTTTAGGTAGTGAGAGTTGAACAAGGTTCATATAGCAGGATTTGGTGTAGGAAAACACATTTCTGGCTAAGCTATAGTGAACTAACCCTATCATGAGTGATTTTTAGACCAAGCAGAACCAAGACTAGTCGTTACAGTGCTTTATAAAGTTACATGACAAGGGCATTACTTCATGAGCATTCAATTCAATACATGTCATTTTGAAAATTGAGTCTAGAATGCATTTGTGTTTATGAATTGTTATTGTATGATATGATTATGAGTCTTTCAAATTTCCGCATTGGTAAGTGTGTGAGCATATAACTTGTTAATATTTCACTAGCTTACCCTTATGTTTTTGTTGTGGTGCTTTTATCCTTCCTGCAATGATTGTATGTTATACGTGACTAGAAGATAATGTAGGGGGAGAGATGAGCAACGGTGAGACGGGTGAGGGTTGAATAGTGAGTAATTGTCACTTAGGTATAGTAGGGTGGTACTACTTAACCGTTGTACTACAAATGGAATATAAGGATTTTGTTTGCCCTTTCTTTTTCTTTTGGTAGCCTTTTCTTTTTATTTGAATATTAAATAGTTTTAAAAGGTGCAAAGAGAAAAAAATGGAGCAAATAAAAAGTCTCATATAATTTATCATTCTTAAATTAAAAATAAAGGATAGTTTCTTTTATGCCAAAAAAAAAACGTTTCATTTTGTCCTTTTTTAATTATGCAATATACAAGTAATTTACCCTTGACAAAATTTGCATGAACATTGAACTTGCACTAAGCTATTTTGTTTTTCACTCTCAAGTTTCCTCTTTAACCTCCATCGGGATGCATAAAAGGAAAAAATTCTCTCAGTGCCACCTTTTGATATTGTCACCCTTTCTTGTCAATAGAGATGACAACAAGTCGGGTCAGGCACGAATAGTACATACTGCTACCCAACCTGCAAAACAAAATACTCACTACCCACCTATTTGTCCATTGGGTACTCGCTTAAAAAATACCCATGACTTTTTTTTAAAACCCGCGGGTACCGGTGTATACCAGTATACCTGCGAATATTTAAAAAATATATATTTTATAAATTTTTTAAATAAAATTTAAATATAATTATATAAATATAAATAACTAAATTAAATATAAATTAAATTTTAATTTTAATTAAATTTAACCTAACAAAATATAAATTAAATTTTAATTTTAATTTTTGGTGGGTAACGGATACTAGTGAGTACAGGTAGTATGATATCTGCACCTGACCCGTTTATAAACGAGTATTAAATTTCTTGCTATATTTCTACTTTAAAATGAGAAATTCAGAAGGAATTTTCAAAAAAAAACTACTTTTAGAAGAAGAGAAAAAGAATAATAGAAGAACTGTAGGATAATCGCAAAAGAACATAGTAGAAGAACCATAGAATAATCGCAGAAGAAGAAAAAACAAAGAAGAACAGAAAAATAACCATATAAGAAAGACAACCGCAAAAGAAGAAGAAACAAAGAAGAATAGAAGAATAACCCTATAAGAAGGATAACCAAAGAAGAAAAATAATAAGAGGAGAATGAGGAAGGGGAGGAGGAGAAGTGGAGAGAAGCATAACCAAAGCAAGACCAAAGAAGAGGAAGAACGAAAGAAGAAGAAAAAAAAAGTAAAGAAGAAGAAGAAGAAGGACAAAAAAGAGAAGAAGAATCATATAACAATATTTACCAATAGATTTTACAAACAAAATTTATCAACGAGTATTTTACCAAGGAATTTTTTATTGTTGGTAGGCCCTTAATAATTTTAACTTATCGACGACAAAAAATTCATCAGTAATTACTGACAAATATTTACGGATAGATAATTACCAACAAATATTTACAGATAAATAATTACTAATTGATTTATGTTCGTCGATAATTATTGATAATTTTTTTATCTCTCAATAAAATTTATCGACGAATATTTTACTAAAAACATTTGGTCGTCGATATATCATCTATAATTTTGATTTATCAATGAATTTAATTTATCGATAATTCTTATTTTTTGTAGAGTTTGATAAAAAAAATTATATTCATTATAAATAAAATCAAATTATAAATATATATAAACCTCATTTTGTAAAATTCAACTTTTGAAAAATTAAATTAAACTTAAATTCACTTAATAAAACCTATATTCTTTTTATCTCAATATTAAATAATATATTCAAGAAAATGAAATATAAATTTTAAAAATATAAAAATATAAAACACTTAAAAAAAATAGATATGGAAAGGAGGAAGGAGACAAGAGAGATGACATCCAAAAATAAGGTTATTTCCCCATTGAGACCTAACTCCTTTCTTTTTACCTTATCCCTAAAGGTTGATAATTGTGGTTGTTGAAGTATTGAATTCGGGCACGGAATCACTTGGGCAAATTAAGGGGCAAGAATTTATTAGGATGACAGTGCCTTTAAATTACGTTTTAGGGATCCCAGAAATTGACCCATAACTCTTACAACTTTCTTTCAATATCATAACTTCTACTTCTGCTTTCAGATTTCTTCTGGAACCACTTTGTGCATAATCATGCAAAGAGTTCAAATGAGGAGCTCATATAGTAAAATGACAAGTAAAAATCAATATAAAAAAAAAAGGTTGTTCATCAGAATGTAGAGAATTAATTAAAATTCAAAGGAATTAGATATTTTCTATAAATTACAATTAATTTATGTATAAAGGAAAAAAAATTAAAAGAAATTGACATATTAACTTATTCATAAAAAATGTATCTTAAAAATTCTAATAAAGAAAAAGTTTATCCAAACTTCTTCTAAATGAAGAATAAAATTTGATTCCAACTCCAACTACTTAGATAATATTCTCATTCAGAAAACTTAGAACACTCACAATCCTCCTAATGAAAGTTTGCATTAATAATAACTACAAACTATCAGAAAAAAAAAACTTAAATTTTAATTAAAAATAACAACAAAACATACTAAAAATTAAGTTAGATTTTTCCCTTTAAAATAATTAGGTTTAGATAGAAAAAAAATCAACAATATGAAAAGAAAAGTGGAAGAAATTTTACCTGACAAACGACAGAACCATCGGGTGCAATCCAAGCATTTCCCCAAGGGACCAATCTGAGGTTGACTATGGAGATAAGATCCGTTTGGAAGAGCCTCACAAGACGATTCACAATGAAATCAGCACAATAGGGACACAAGCTCTCATAGTAGAGTGACACAGTTACCTTCTCATTTGGGGCAGAAGAAGAAGAAGATGAAGAAGATGATGGTGGCACCAAGAGCAAGAGCAGAAGAAAAAGAGAAAGGAGGAGGAAGCAACAGAAGAAGAATGAGCGAGGAAAAGAACGAAGAGAAGGAGCCATTTTCATGTGTTGTGTTTCTTAAGAATCAAAGGGTTTTGTTTAGTAGTAGTTGTTGTGCTGTCTTTGTGTTCTTTTGTGTTGTTGTGTTGTGTGATTCATAGGTTGTGGAAGAAAGGTATCTTCTTCCCTCTCTTGTCTCATCTGTTTCCTGCAAAGTGCTTTTCTTTTCATCTGTAAATTTATTATCAAAACATTATCATCTTAGTTTCCAATTTTATTATGTTTAGAATAAAATATTGTTTAAAAGTTTTAAATTTGATTTTAGTATCTTCAGAAAAATCTATTTAGAACTTATATACATTATCAGAAAAACACACATATCTTCTATCAATTTTAATTTGAAATTTTTTTCATATTACAAGTTTTTGTTATAAAAATTAATTTACAAGAAATTACTATTAAATTTTTTGAGAAATATATTTTACAAATAAGTTTTTCACACAAAAAATTACAAAAAATACTTGCAAATTTTATAATTATATAAAAAGTAATTATTCACAAAAATATTTATTTATCAATTAAAAATTTTATAAAAAATAACAAAAAATATTTTTTAATACAAAATTTTATAATAAATTCGTAAGAAAAATATCATAAAATATAAAATATTCTATTTATTTCTTCAAAATGTTCGATAAAAATGATAGTTTTTTTATATTCAAAATAGTTTAGGTAAAAAAAATAATTTTTATATTCAAAATAGTTTAGATAAAAAAAGTTTTCTTTTATCTTATAAAAATTGTTTACATAAAGTTTTATAGAATAAAGAAAAGTGACTTAAATAATATTGGAGATATCAGAAGCAATACGTTTTAAAATTAGGAAGACTAAAAATACAGAAAAGTATATGTTAAAGAAACTAAAAAATTATTTTATTGCTTAAATCCATTTTTTATTCTTGTAGTTTCCTTAACGTGCGTAAATTTTGTTCTCAAGCGAAATTAATATCATATTTAGTTTTATAAGTTTCAAAATTACGTAATATATTCAGCCTATAATATCAAATGCATAGGAAGAGAAGAAGAGAAAAAATAAATAAAAAAGTCATAAACTAAATAAGATTATCATACCATCTAAGCAAGCTATTTAGCATTAAACTATATAATAATATAATAGATAGTAAAAACTGTCTACACATATCTTAGACCATTTAAAAATAATAAGCAAGTTGGCTATCTAAGATTCCCATCAAGTTAAGAGTGAAGGTTAACCATTTTCAGCTTGAAACAATTATCGTAAAAAATGGTTAGGAAGAGGTTTTGTGAGAATGTCATTGAGTTGGTTTCTAGAAGAAACAAGTAGAAACTTGAGAAAACTGGCAATGACTTTTTTCTCTAACCAACTGACATCAATTTCTATATACTTCATCCTTTCATAAAAAAATAAAAAAAAAAAACTTGGTTGTCATAAAAAGAGAGTTGGATGCAATCATTGAATTTTGCAACGAGCGGATGCAATAGCATGATATTCAACTTCAAAAGAAATTCTAGATATGGTAGGTTGCTTCTTTGATTTTCATAAGACAATAGTCCTTCCTATATGTAAATCCAATATCCAATAACATGTTCTTGGATGCATAAGTTGTCGTGTGGTGGAAGTCAACACACTTGGAATACTACACTCTCAAGTAGAAAGAGTTGTGGAACAAGTTTAATTCTCAGTAGGATAATTATTCAAGGGAGATTATTGTGGATTGCACAATATTGAAGAGTTTGATTCTCAATGGGACAATTGCTAAAAAAAGATTATTGTAGGATACATTAATTATTTTCTGTTGGAGGTCAGCTGGATCAAGTCACAACCTGGATTATTGTGCTTTCTTTCACGAAAGCACTAAAGTGAACTATTAACATGTAATATCTCTATCTCTAAATTTAATAAATAAAAAATGATAAAAAGAACCTTGATTAAAACCATGATTTTGAAAGAAAAAAGACAACCTAGAGTTCATTACCTTCTAGCTTGCCTAGAGGTAGCTGCACGTAAACCTCTTCATTGAGATCTTCATGTAGGAAGGAATTCTTAACATCTAGTTGTGTAGGATGGCTGCAACAACTAGAATGACATGCACAATGGTTAGTTTTACAATTGGTGAGAAAGTGTGAAGAAAATATAAACCTTTTTTTATGTAAAACCCTTATCCATGAACCTTGCTTTGTATAATTATAAAGAATTGTTTGCTCTATACTTAACTTTGTATAACTATCTGCAATAAATAGCTTGTTTATGTTGAGGAAGAGTGACTATGCTCTAGGTGTTGTTGATTTTAAGAGCCTTAATTTCTTCGTTCATGGCTCTAATCTAGTTAGAATCCTTTTACAGTTTTCTTATAGAATTTTGGCTCAAAGATAGGGGATATCATAGTATAGCACTTATTGTGTTTAGAAGAAAATCTAGAGGAAACATAATTTGACATTGGATATTTAATTTTTTGTGATTTATTAAAGGAGTTGGTTAGAATTAATCCTTCAAATACACAAATGGTTTCCTTATAGGAGAAGATTGTCTATAATTGATAGGAGAACCAACAAGATCAAACTATCTAATGGAACAAACAAGATCAAATTGTCTAATAGGGTCAATATTGTCTCTTTCTTCTTTAATAAAATCAGTAATTTTGGTAATATCTTTTTGTTCGTGTGTAGCATTATTGCAAATGGAGTCTAAAGTTATAATTCTAACTTTGTTCTCTGACTATAAGGGATTGTCAACATAAAAACCATAATTCTCAAATTGTCTAATGAGACCATATGAGGGGTTCTCTCATATTGACATTGCTTTTTGATTAGTGGGTGATGAGATACTAAAATAGCAACCAATTCTAGCAAGTGTGTTGATGCATAGTAGTATCAAACAAGTGTCCTTCCATTGGATTTGTTAAAATTATCCAATATTTACTTATAGATTTAATGGAAAAATATTTGATTAAGTTGTGTTGATCATAAAAACAAAGTTTAACTAATAATTAGAAAATATGATAAAAAAATATATGTTGAGGTTGAATTTCATCTCATCTTCTTCTAATGTACTACTTATCTTTTATACTTAGTATACCATTTATTCAATTTCCTAGAAGTACTCTGCGGTAGATCTAGGCCCATTCCTATAACCTAGCACCAGTGCAGGAAGGGGCTTTGGCAGCAGTTGTTTTTAATATTTTGCACCGGTTCGGGAACCGAAGCATATTGGGGTGAGGTCGGCCTCGGTTAAGAACCGAAGCCATAGAGGCCCCTTCTGCCTCGGTTTAATGGAACCCGAGGTCATCGAGGCCCACCTTTTGGCCTCGGTTTTGGTTCCACCCGAGGCCATATGTGCTTCTTTTTCTTTTTTTTAAAATTTGATACCCTTTTGGCCTCGATTTTCGCTGCACTCGAGGCCATATGGGCTTTTTTAAAAAAAAAATTCGATACCCTTTTGGCCTCGGTTTTGGTTGCACCCGAGGCCAAAAGTACGTTTTTTGCTTCGGTTCTGGTATGAACCGAGGCCTAATATGCTGTTTTTTTTAATGCAGTTTCTGTTTTGGTGTTATTCCACTCATGGTACGTTTAATGCAGTTTCTATAGAATCTAAGAACTTTAGACCCAATGTGATTCTTCCACTCATGGTTGAATGATTTCTTTCCTTAAGTGCAAGACTTAATAACTAGCCCACCCTTTATATCATGTATAAGCCTCTAATAAGAATGAGATGATTTGATTCGACCATAGTTTGAGACTAGTCTTCCAATTCAATCCAAACTAATGAAATAAGATGAGTTGTCAATTTATCCAAACAATAAACATAAATTAAAACCACAAATTATTGAATAAAATCAAACATAAATATTAAAGATGTAGCAGTATAGAGAATTAGAATCAATTACATTTAACCTCAACACATGAGAGTTCAGCTACTCATGTTGATAGTGAAAGCTAAACTCTAGGAGTTTGTTGTTCCTCTTCTATGCCTCTCATTAAGATATTCTAATTTATTACATAGAGAGTGCCAAAAGAAGATAAGAATGAGATGATAAAACTAGAAGCAAGGCATTGTATTTATATATAATTTTAGGCGGTGCTCAGCTTCATTTTGTACTGCTCAACAACAAGGGTTTCCTTTCATTTCAACTCCATGTTCTGGTGATCAACACTTGAGCTTTCCTTCCTTGGAGGGTTTCCTTGGTAGTTTAGCCCCTACTTTTGGTGCTTTGGGTTTCCTTTTGCAAAAGATTTTTTATTGTGGCTCAACACCATTATGCGTCGCTCAGCTAGTAGGACAAATTTAATTGTTTTGTATCTTCTACCTTCAATATTCAACGCCAATAGTTATGGCTTGGCTACATCGTTGTTGTTTTCCTCTAAAATAACTATAAAACATCAAAAATATCATTAGTTTCACTAAATTATAATTCTTCATACCTTGTTATGTTACTTAGAGCTAAAAAGGGTTGTTTTGCTTACAAAATGTAATCAATTAATGCATGATATAATAACAAATTTATGTGAAATTTATGGTATTATAGACACTTATATCTATTGAACCCTATCATATAACAAATAACACTATCAATACTATGAATCTAACATTAAAAATTAATTCACCAAGTAAAATGCTAATTAGGCAACAATACAAAGAAATGGATTCAACAAAGGCCATTGACTTCAAACAACCAAGGCCAAACTCCACCAACGGAACATGAGATTAAACTATTTTCAAATTCCTCCATCCTAAACAAGGATCACTAAATTATAATATTTCATCTCCTGTCCACAACTCTAATTTTTTGACCCTCACCGCCCTTAAACTCAAATATTCCTTCCACAGACATGCAAATAAATTTATGTGACATGTTTTGGTCTGGTGAAAAGAAAAAAGAAAAACTTTATTAAGTCTCATTTATAATCTAATAACGCACTTGAGCTAGGCAAATATGAAGGACATTTGGCACAAGCTGAGCATCCTTCTCGTGTTCAAAACCCGCAACCTACACAACATTTTCACAAATTGAAATAATAAAGCTCACCATTTCAGTCATCGGAGAATGTTATAAAATTGGCAATGTTAGCGATTTAAGAAATCATGTACATTGTCACATAATTGAGTAAAAGGTGGTAAGTTTTAGTGGGTTATGTAACATCCCGACCGGATATTACGAATTTAAATAATAAAATAAGAAGTAAATAATAAAACTTCATTTATTATAACTGATATTCCCAAAAAACGCGGGAAAATTAAAATAAACTTTTATTAGTTTCATATCTGGCATTGTCAGGAAAGTATTTCTCCAAGAATCATGTCCTGAAGTTGGCCCAAGTCATCTGCTCTTCACGAGTGTGCATCAGCTGTTGCATCCCCACCCACCAGTACTCAGCGTCTGCCACAAGAAGGAATGTGACGAAGGTCAACTTGTGTGCATCAGTGCATCCAATTGCTCGGCATATCTTCTCACACTCCCTCAGCCATGCATCCGCTTCGTCCGGAGTGACCTTACCAGTGAACTTAGTTAGCATGTGCCTTATGAAGTCTTCCATAGTCACAGCACGAGCAGGTGCGACTCTGGCTCTGGATTGCGCTGCATTAGGTTGCATCGCGTCCACCATTCGATGAATTGCATGTGCAATCTCTTCAGCCCCAGTATTATCCCTTCTTTTCCTGTTTGCCAAAGCTTGTGCACGCCACATTTTAGCTGGATTAAACCACACAGCTTAAGTCATGCCTTATGCAAACAAAAGGTTTAACATAAAAGAATTAACACACTAAGTCGTAAGTGAAACACGATAAGCTCACTCCCCATAGACCCCAAAAATCTTTTGAAAACCATTGCTCTGATACCAAATGTAACATCCCAATCGGATAATACGAATTTAAATAATAAAATAAGAAGTAAATAATAAAACTTCATTTATTATAACTGATATTCCCAAAAACGCGGGAAAATTAAAATAAACTTTTATTAGTTTCATAATAAACCAAAATCCATAAGTATAAATAAGATTATAATTATCCAAAAGTCCAGAATATTTATAATTACAATTTATTTCAAAGCGTAAAAAAAATTTATAAAAGTTCTCATAAAATCTTCTCCCAAAACTAGCCCTGCTCCGTCTCTAGGCCTCACCAGATCCACCTGCAATAACATCTGCTCCCGTGTACCGCATACACGATCATCGCCAAACACAAGCAGATAGGGTGAGCTAACATATTACACATACATATAAATATTGCATAGTTATATATATCACACAATCACACCAATACTGCTACAGTAAAATTGCCTAGCGGGGAACACGTACCGCCAAGCGTTGCCCGCTTCCAAACCGCGTGGAAGTTATGATGAGTCGAACCTTGACTGACATTCAATAATTAAATTTTGGGAATTTCGTATTATTTTTGCGCTTAAAAATCGTATTTAGTTGCATGCTAAATTTATTATTAGATATTCTTGAGTTTAATAATGCAACTGTAATTTAATTTA
>Ga0099822_1004977_pt1 | contig 17354 bp, 9 predicted proteins | sample CowpeawhiteBW_FD_76839 | JGI IMG/M metagenome (GOLD analysis project Ga0099822, IMG submission 76839) | Root nodule microbial communities of legume samples collected from California USA - Cow pea white BW | ecosystem: Host-associated > Plants > Roots > Nodule | place: USA: California | collected...
TATTTTTTTTGTTTTTATATTTTTCTATGTTTTAATTGTTATTTGTTTACATTTACTATATGTTTTTTTTTGTTTTCTTTTATATTTATTTTATTGTTTCTTGAATTTTTTAATTTTTTTTTTATTTTTTTTTTTTTTTTAATTTTGTTTTTATTTCTTTTATATTTGAAAAAAAAAAAATCATCACATATTTTTGTTCTTGTTTTCTACTTTTCAAATAATAACAACAAAGGTTTATGTCTATCAGCATATATTCTAATTTTTTTTTATTTTGTTTGAAAGGTATAATTATTTCTTTAAGCTACTTTTTTTGTTTTTAGTAAAAATCATTCAACGATTCAAAATTATAGTGATTTATTTTTGTGAGACATAAGTTGCATAGTTGTATCAATATAAAAAATTTAATCTTAAATCTAAAAAACTAATATATTTTGTAGGACTATTTGATGGAAGTGATTCTATCGAAAAAGAAATAATCAAATGTATTGATTTGGCTAAAGATTGAATTCATGCAATTCTTGTGGTATTCTCTGTTAGAACTCGTTTTTCTGAAGAGGAACAAATTATTTTAAGTGTCTTGCAAACTTTGTTTGGACAAAAAATTGTTGATTACATGATTATAGTCTTCACTGGTGGAGATGAACTTGAATATAATGGAGAGACGCTAGATGATTATATAGGTCAAGGATGTCCACAACCTCTTAAGGTATCTTACAATTATCATAAATTTATATATTTAATTTTGTTTATTCTCATTATTCTTGATAATTCTTGTTATTATACATATTGTAAAAAATTAAAAAAATAAATGCATGTGACTATATGAATATTAATAAACTCTTAATCATAACAAGTTTAGTTCTAACTTACCTTAAAATTCTCACCCTTGTCTCTCTTTCTCTATATATTTGATTTAAATTTTTTAATATATGATTAAAAGATATAGTTATATATTTAACTCACAAATGTGTACATAAATTATATTTAAATAATCAAAAATTATTATATTATAGAGATATTATTCGGTAACAAGCATAACTCTTACTCATTTATTTAATATATTGTCTTAATTTCTTAGATTGTATAGAACTTTAGAAATTTGATGATTTTGATAGAGTTTTAATATTGTTGTAGGATGTTCTACTCCAATGTGACAATCGCAAAGTGCTTTTTGATAACAAGACTAAAGATGCAACAAAGCAACTACAACAAGTTCAACAACTTCTCAATCTTGTGAATATGATCATATCAAAGAATAATGGACAACCATATACGAATAAAACATTTGTAAAATCACAGGTAAAAAAAAATATAAATTATGAATATTTCTTTGAAATTTTATAAAAATTGGCACTACAAAAGAAAATCTTTAAGAAAAAAAAACTAAAATGCAAATCCAAACTTTCTTAGGTTTTTCTTGACTTTTTAAAACAAAAGAATGATTACAAATTAAGTTGAAGTGATTTTTTGTGTAGTTTAGCATGTTAGTTATGTTAAGATTAATCATGTTATATTGTGATGACTAGAAACTCCTTATTTGTGCTACCGGGGTTATGAAATAATTTTGAATTTTTTTGTTCTTGTTCTGATTAGTTGATTTTTATGGAGTGGTGATGTAAAAAATAAATTAAAAGAATGTTATTTTGCATATATTATTAAAAAAAATATTGACATTTTAGTTTCTTAACTTTTTCTTGGTATTTGTTATCATGCCCTTAAAAGTTTAATAAACCGAAAAAAAGTACAAAAATTGAAAATTTTAATAAATATGCTTCTACAATGTAATAAAAATATAATCATATGTAAGTATTTGCACATATAAAAAAATATGAGTTTGAATATTTAATTTTAAACTATAATTTTATTTCAATTTATAGGAAGGATCAAAATTAAAACAAGAAAGTTCAAATCTTTTGAAAAGATTGGAAGAAGAAAGAGTTGAAAGACTTAAGATTGAGGAAAATGGAAAGTTAACACAAATTATGATGAATGATGAAATTCAAACTTTGAAGTATAATCTTGAGTCAACAAATAGAAGGCCAACGAGTAGAAGGCCACATGTACCACGACAAGTAATTTCTAACTATCACATTCTCTAATTTAGCATTATTTTATCTTCGGTGCTCAAGTATTTTGTATACACTTGTGTATTTTACCATTCAAAGTATTATATTTGAATAAGTAAAATGTATGATTATTTATGATCTGTGAGAAATTTTGAGTCTCTAATTTTAAATATAATAGGGTCATAGTGAAGGGTGGAGAAATTTTTACCAATTGAGCTTCACAAATTCAAAGTTCTTTTATTAATTTATGTTATCACAATATTATTAAGTTTTTTTTTACAAAGTTGATAATAAATATGCTTATAGTTTTTCATTAATTTCATATTAAATGAGTTTGAAATGAACTTGGAAATTTATATTATATATGCTTAGGACAATGACATGGATTAAATTGGAAATTTCCAACTATATTGCATGCAAAGTTACTTGTGAATCTAACTCTAACACTTTACAAAGTTTAACTTTCTTTCACAAATTTTTTCAAATTTTTGAAGTCTTTGAAAAGGTAGATTTCGCATATCTTTTGATTCTAACTTACAATTATCATTGTGCAATTAATTCCTTTTCCGCATCTATATTATTATGTGTTACTTTCAATCACATTTTGCTTATACTTTTCACTATGCTTTGTTTTTATTTGTACTTTCTTAAACAAGTTTAGGTTTTCATTGAACAAGTATAAAATGGTTTTCAATGTTTGATAACATATGTCATTATATATAATTCATGTTTTAAAATAATTTTGTAATTGTTTCAACATATTATTTGTTATTGTTTATTTATGTTATTTTTAACTTGCAGTTGCAACCTGAATTTGATATGATAGAACGCAAATCCTGGTGTAATGAAGAGAAGACTCTAGTTTTAGTTGGACGAACTGGAAATGGCAAAAGTGCAACTGCAAATAGCATTCTCGGAAGAAATGCTTTTAAATCAAATAGATATTCTTCTAGTATGTCACGTATTTGTGAAATACAAAAAAATGTCATAAAAGATGGATCAATTATTAATGTTATTAACACTCCAGGTAATCTCTTACTTATAATTCATTGTATAATTTGTATTTGATTTATATTAAAACAAATTTAATTACCTCAATTATTTGAATATTTATAAATGTTAACAATATTATGTTTTTTATTAACTAAAATATAATGAAAATTACATCTAAATCAAAACAACTAAAAAATAAACCTACCAACATCACAATAAATATATTAGAAAGAGTGTTAAAATCCCACTTTTGTTATTTGATACTTTTGTCTTGTTTTGATGCTTAAATATATTTTGAAGGCCAAAAATAAAATGTTTTTAGTTTTAATTCCTTGATTTTGTTCTTATAATTTTTTATCTTTTGAAAAAATAGTTTTAAATTTTTAGTCATTAACAATAACAATGATTTATGTCTATGAACGTGTGTATAATATATATATATATATATATATATATATATATATATATATATATATTAATTTTGTTTTTCTATCTTTGAAAAGTGTGTTTTTTTTAAGTTTTGATTGTTTTGCTTTTAGTTAAAGTAATTATGTCTTGTCTTCTATATTTTGTAGGACTATTTGATGGAAGTGATTATGTTGAGAAAGAAATGATTAAGTGTTTGGATTTGGCTAAAGATGGAATTCATGTAATTCTTGTGGTGTTTTCTGTTAGAACTCGTTTTTCTGAAGAGGAACAAGCTACTTTACGTGTCTTGCAAACATTATTTGGACACAAAATAATTGATTACATGATCATAGTTTTCACCGGAGGAGATGAGCTTGAATATAACAAAGTGACATTGGATGATTATTTAGGTGAAGAATGTCCCCAGGCTCTTAAGGTATCTTATTGTATTATGATTTAAATGAATATGTACAATTGTTTATTCTCGTTATTCCTAAATCTAGAGTAGTTGTCATTGAAAAAATAACTTAACACACACATATATATAATCAAAGTAACTGCAAATTATATTTAAATAAACCAAGAATTATCATATTATTGACATATTGTTCAATTACATGTTTAACTATTAGTCATCCTATTAATACAATTTTATGTTATTTTTAGATTACATATTTAGAATTTTGATGATTTTGATAGAATTCTAATATTGTTCCATTATTGTTGTAGCATATTTTACACCAATGTGATAATCGCAAAGTGCTATTTGATAACAAAACTAAGGATGAAACAAAGCAACTACAACAAGTTCAGCAACTTCTCAATCTTGTGAACATGGTTATATTAAAGAATAATGGACAACCATATACAAATAGAACATTTGTGAAATCACAGGTAAAGAGTTTATAAATTCTGAAAATATTTCTTAAATTTGATTAAAACATACTCCACAAAAATGATATTAAACTAAATAATAAAATGTAAATGCAAACAAAAGCATATGATGAGCTAAAACAAAACTTTGGACTTATGAAAGGAGATATTGGTTAGATTAAGTTGAATTCATTTTGTTTCATCGTGTTAGATTTATCAACTTAATAGGGGGAATTGATTTTGTCATTTGTAGTTTTAAGTATTTTTTCAGTATTATATTAGATGATATCATAACTTAAGCAATAAATATGCTTCTACAACATAATAAAAATAATAATATACTCGTGTATAAGTATTTGCATATATGAAAAAAAATATGAGTATGAATATTAAATATTACTTTATTATTGTTCTTCTGTTATTGCAAATGATAATTTTATTCTAATATATAGGAAGGGTCAAAGCTGAATCAACAAACTATAAATCTTTCGGAAAAGTTGGAAGAAGAAAGAGTTGAAAGACTTAAGATTGAAGAAAATTTTAAGTTAACACAAGCAATGTTGAATAATGAAATTCAAACTTTGAGATCTAATCTTGAGTCAGCAAATAGAAGACCATCTATGCCCCGACTACAACCTATGCTCCGACAAGTAATGTCTAGTTGCCACGTTCTCTGAGTTTAGCACTATTTATAAGGCTATTTCTGTGTGTATATATACAATTATCTGTGTGAAAAAATGTGTGATGTATTTTACCATTCAAAGCACTGTATTCCGAACAATAAAATGTATGATTCAAATAAATAAAATGTATGATTATTTATGATGCAAGAGAAATTTACAGCCTCTAATTTTAAATATTTTAGGGTTATATTGAAGGGTAAAGAACTATGATGCACATATATGATACATGTATCGAATATGATACATATCCGATACATTGATACATTTATTTTGAAAATAATAAGATACAATACGTTATAAATACGTAATATATGAATATTGAAAAATGTATAAAAACATAATAAATATATGATTGTTATTATGTGAATCCAAATTAAAATTTTATATACTAAAATTGTCAACATAAAAAATATAAGTTATTATCATAAAAGTACTTTTACATAAAAACTCTTAAATAATGATCAATTTTAGTAACCCAATATATGTTAAAGACTGATTTTCTAATTAGAAACCAATTATTTTAGTAGCTAAAATTTTAAAAACTAATTCATAATAAAAACTATTTTAATTATTAATTTAAAGACAAATTATAATTTTTTTGAAACTATTTTAGATGTCAATAATTTTTAATTTTTAAATTGACACCTAAATTGGTAAGTATATATTGGTAAGTATATAGTGACTAATTATTTTTGTCAATAAAATTAGTTATTATTCAAAAAAAAAATTTGTAATATATTACCACTTTATAAATTAGATACTTCATTTATAAGTACCAATAAAATATCCTATCGAATACAAATACATAACACAAATACATGATCCAAGTTAAAGTATCGATGCATCATAAATAAAGAAGCTTTCACAAATACGACTCACAAATTAAAAGTTTTTTTTTATTTATTAGATTTTTCATTAATTTATGTTATCAAAATATTAAGTTGTTTTTACCAAATTAGTTTTTCATTAATTTCCTAATGACTCCCGTGCGTTGTACAACCCTGATACTTTCCTCACCAGTCATTGTACAATGAAAGATTTGACAATTCAACAACAGAACAATTTTGTTATTTCACTTAAAAATTGTATGCTTTAAACTGTCTTGACCTTCTTCTATCTGTATAATTATATGTAAAAGAAAATTGTAAAAAGAATAATTATTACTACGAATTTTTAAAACCATTTATATGTGCATACCAATGTCAAGAAACTCTCCTGACAAACACTTCACAGTTAATAAGTATAATAATGATTATAATTGTTCAACAAAAATAACTACAGATCGACTCAATACTGTGACTGTAATTTCTTCCACCATATGTTCCTCTTGACCTATTTAAGAGTTGTACTCCTCCAAAAGAATTTGGTCTCAAAGCACGAATATGAAGGATGGTGACTCATCAAAGAATCACAATGAAAATTCACATCTTCTCCTACAACTCTTTGTCCCCCCTGCATCGCAAATTTTTCATAGAAACATGCTAAAACAAATACTTTTCTTTTTTTTTACGTTGGAGGGAGCAATCATATGGTGACTTTCCTTCTTTTTTTCCTTTTCTCCCTATTCTCTTAAATCAAAGCAATACTAAGCTTCAATAACAAGTGCCTAACCAGTAAAAAGAGTTGAAAAAAAAAAATCTAAGCCTACAAAGTTGGAAAAGTGCTCTGAGGATGTCCACCAGAAAAAAGGAACCAAGTAGCTCTCACATAAAAGCAGTTCGTCCACCCCTTCTGGTATGCCTATCATAAGCGGTATTAAATTTGTCCACCAGCTCATTCATTCCACTACACGAAGATAAAAATGAAAATTTGTTAATACTATGTCCATTCAAGGTCACAGACTTTAGAACTGAAAGTTTCACATTTCTTTTCTGGAAATATATATATTTATACATATTGGAATATATTGGGTTAATATGACAACAATTTTATAAAGCAAAAAGTGAAGAAAGTATTGAGATCGTTAGACTAAAAGGGAGGATTCATGACACAGATTGAGCTTCATGATTCTACAATAAAAGATCGATCATAATGTCATAGTAGAATCCATTTATGTATATAAAATGACTCAAACTCCCTCCCATAGCATGCACCTCTAACAGAAGAAGCTTCTGTTTCTCCTTGTGAATTGTACAGGTATGGAATGGCAGGCAGAGTAAAATGGAAGAAAAAGTTACAAATTGGTAATGGTGTTTCTGACCATTGCTTTATTGGATAACTACAAAAAATTATCCCACCACACTGATTTCCAAGGAAGTTTGGCTAAAACAAACACTTGGAGCTTTTTCTTGTTATAAAAGAGGAGAAAAAGTAAAATTATAAAACCTGAAAGAGAAAAAAGACAAAGTACAGGTCATACCTTGAGCAGTTGGTAAGCATTGCCAGGTAACTAATCAATAAGGTATCATTGTACTCCTACAGAGGAGGGAAATATTGTAAGTAAAACAAAAGATCATATAAGCATTTAGACTCCAACTGCAATATTAAGTTCACAATAGAGCTAAGCCCTCGTACTGCAGAAATATGAAATCTTCATCACAACCAACTCTAAATATCATTATTTAACCAAACAAATGAATGATGCATATGGTTGGTGGATTTCTTGCAGAGATTGGGTTCATGAATCTCTACCTAGGAAGTTTTGTTCACATTACCCTGAAGCCAGTTACTTATGAATTAACCAACAGAAGCAAAATGACACACAATTTGGGGAAATTCGACAAGTACTTGTATCCACGAACCACGGTAGAACTGGAGAAACATCTTACCAAGTAGGTATAATTACTTCCATAACAATTTGGGCATGAGTAGCATCTATAATCCAACTTGTAGGGGGGAATACTATGCATGTGATTAATGGGTGAAGCATATTTATGTCCTCTATATACTAATCACACTGCTAGCCTAGGGTACTTAATAAAAAGACCTGCACCCACATAGCTTTCACTTGTTATATCTGTTCTGTGTCATTAGGATTTAGGAAGCCATAAGCCCACTCTCTAGCTTAAAGAAGGATGCCCATCACAGTTCATGACGGTTGCTCAAATGATTCCAAGTAATAAGAGGAACCAAGTTTAATGACCATCTTTGCTCATTACAAAGGCTAATTTTAACACACCAACAAGCATGCCATCAAGTCCAAAATTTAAAATGAAAATACCATTAAGAAATCATCTTGAAATTTCCCGGATTCAATAGCAGGTAATCGTCTCAGGAGACTTGACACTTGTCTTAATAGTGAATTTTCACAAGGAACGTCCCCTGCTTTAAAACAGTAAGATTAATGATCACATTTATTGGAGTTTCAATATATGAACATGTATGATTTATAGTTCAAGCAGGAAATGGAAATATTGCTCACATAATCACATTTAATATACTGTTTTGAAACGTGATTTGTAAATATGAATATAAATACTTAAAACCATGCCATGGAACTAAAACCGGATTTCTTACTTCGACAAACCATTTCTGAAAACCTTAAAGATAATTTGTTGTTTTCACTAAAAATAAAAGTTTTAACATTTCTCACAATTTAAGAAGCATTTGAGGAAGAAACTCCACAAAAAGATACTTAATAAAAGAGTTTATTTCAAAACTTCAGCAAATTCATGTGTGCGTATGATTCGTTGATCCATCCTAAAATTAGTATAATATAATTTGTAACTGAGGATCTAATTTTCTAAATTAGGAAGTCGTGCAATAAGGTATATGGCAGTGATAACTAGAAAAATCCCCTGCTACTGTGATTCCCCTTGATCCTAATCATACATCTATTATAATTTCAAACAGAATCTGGTCTCTAACTTATCAAAATAATTCAACTTATGATATATGTAGAAGATTTTATTTGCTAGTCACCCTCTTGGCAATAATAGACAAATATACACTTTGAAACCCTCTCGGCAATAATAGAGAAATATACACTTTGAAACTAAGCCAAATACTCAAGTGTTATTCTGTATATAATTTCTCATCTTTATTTACTTTTTAAACACTATATTAATAAAGATGTGGCAACTTGAAAGGCATTCAAAGTTGACAGATCAAAAGAATAATTATTTTTATTAGTCTTGAAAATTTTCTAATAGCAAAGAATATCTTATTGTCAAATGCTACTTTCGTAGAGAGGATACCCTCGTACCTTTTTGCATTGCAAGAAGATAGTGATTTAGCACCTTTATTCTGCTATGAAGCATTTTGATGGCACTGTGTATACCAGTAAGGTGAGCAGCCACTGCAATAAGAAAGTATGACATATCGTTAGATACAACTACAAAATCCAAACCTTATCCCACTAGGTGCAGTCAGATAACCAACACCATTGACTTCCACAAAGACCAAAATTCAGGAAACTTGGATCTTTGTCCACTCATTTTAATGTGAAGATCTTCCAAATTAAGTGTTTTATTGACAGGAACATGGGAATTATGGGGTGTCCAAGTCCCACGTCTAGTAGTATGGGAGGCTAGGTGGGAATATTTAAGTGTTTGGTTCTTCCCCTTAAGGTAGCGCTTTTGAGGGTGGGTTCCTCAAGTGCTTGGGTAGTTATCATTTACATACTCAGACCCTCCCTGATCTTAGTTGAACAAGGTTGTAATATATTCAACAGATATCATGTTGACTATTAACTGCCCAAAACCAGTCTACCCTTCATCCAGACTTGTGACAAGCAATGTAAACTTCTATAGAAGAATATAATAACATAAGTATAGTTACCTAACAATAAGAATAAATCAAAACTTTTCCCTACTCCAAAGGCTTAATAAAGAAAGATAATAAGACCATGATGCAAATAAAAGACAAGAAAAAAACACTCACGTTGTGTTGCCGCTGAACCACCATCAGATGGCTTAAGATGAGCAACATGATCAACTGATATTCGCTCTGCTTCAACAGTCTTCAACAAAGCAAGAGGGGGAGAGAAAGAAATCCAAGTCAATCAATTAGCTGAGGAATAGTGATTTAAAATGTGAAAAAGGGTACAACAGAAGTCATAAAACCAACCTCAATAGTATAGCTTGAGAGAACAAAGATAAGTTGTGGAATCCCATCTATGACATGTAGTTCTGTAGTAGCAAATTGTAATTACAAGCACCAGCAGACAATTTCCTCAGTACAATAAGCAGCAGGCAATATGACAACAAAGAATCGACCAAATATATACCAATAAAATAAAAACACAGTCCTTTATTACAAAGAATAGAAAGCAGAAAAGTTCAAACGAAAAGAAGGGGAAAAAAAAGAATTTGTCAAATTAGCCTACAAATCTCCTGATATGGATCAATAAGAATTTCTTCACAACTCTTTCTCCATGACCAAGGCTCTGTGTTGGGTAGGCATCATCTCCCCAGGTATGACATTATAATGCAAGCAAACTTTTCTCTTTGATTCTGAAAATTTACAAGTTGAGAGCACGATACCCAATTTTGTAGATGATAACATACTCTTTCCTCTTCCCAAATGAAGTATAAGCTACTGTAAAGATACGCCAATAAAAAATCTAGGATAGATTTACATTTCTACATTTGCATAATATTAATAACCCCTTCTAAACCTATTACGGACAAGGTGTACTCCCTACATGGCAATTTAGATCCTCACCTAGGTAAAACTAATTCCTGGTGGTATTCCCTGAATTATAGCATTTAAATCCTCCCAGAATTTTATTTTGCCATGCTCTTCTAATCATACCTGGGGTGTATAGCAGTACTCATCATATGAAAGGTCTCCCCTTCCTCTACAAGCTTTAGAACTATGATCCAATCTCCTAACTTTTTCATATCCAAAAAATAACTCTCAAATACTTTTCTACAATTTATACCCACCCCCATTTCTTGATTTAATTTTTCCAGTGTACCCCAAATAAATCCAGGGGTATTTAGTTCCTTTGAGTTTCTCCTATCCCCTTGATTTCTTGTGAACACAGAATTTGTCCTCTTAATCATAGTAGCTATGGTTTCCATTGAATACCCACAGGTGTAACTAAATTAAAATCAAAACTACAGTCCAAAACAAATCCTCCTCACATCAAGTAACTCCATTGCCCACACTTTCTCATGAAAAAGGACCCTTGCTTATTTTTCACCACACACCTAGGTGTCAATGACAATGTGCACAAGTCATAATATGGGTGTTTCTTCGGCATAACAGCCTACCATTAACACTATTATCTGATTAATCCATACAAGTATATTCAACAATGTTTTAGTTGTTTGTAGACTACCTAATACAACCCTCACCTTTTACTTAAGGATCAGCTAGATAAAGATATGAGGAAAGCAAAGCACAGCATAGGCACATTTAAGAGTTGTGGGCAATTTTATTCCTATAATCCTATTTATGAAATTGAAAGTTCACATAGAGTAAATAAATTCACCAACCCACCAAAAGAAAATGCCAAAATAGATTACTTTTGAATAGTTATCAGCAATAACATACTCATTTATGCAAGCAAAGCTAACAATTCTATACCCAGACAGCTATGTCAATTTAGAGAAAATTTCCGAATTTTAAAATAAACTTTTGGAATAAAATCAAGGATTAATAGGTCTCTAGGCAGGAATGCAAATGCAAAACTATCATGATGGCAAATGGAAGAACAAGTGTTTGATCAAACAACTCAAGGGCAGGTTAATTAGTGATATTGGAGGTGTTGCAAATGAAGTCACCACCCTCAACTCGAACCTTAATCAAAAGAGAATTAATGTAGAACTATAATGGTAAGCTTGGATTGATCCCCATTTCAGATGACAATGTTGTTTGGTTGGAGAGAACTAAAGAAGAATCTCTTCATTGAAGAGTAAGTACGAAAGCTGTTGAGACTTGGCTAAGCACTGAAGGTAAAGTTCCTCATTCTGATGGTTTAACAGTGGCTTTGTTCAAAGATATTTAAATATTGTCATGGTCTAATGGGAGTTTGTAGAATTATTTCCTTCTAGATGATAACATACAAAATGGCAACTGCACTGAATAATTGTGGCACTGTAGAACCAGTGTAAAGTAGATGTTCTCTGCTCCTATGAAACTATCACATCGCATTTCAGCATAGCAGGCATGACGGCAGTTGTCACAGTAGGAGTTCGCAGCCACTAGCAGCTGTGACAGTGAATCTAAAGCTGAAACCCCTAATTAAGTTGTTTGGTAGAGTAAATTTCTTCAAATTGGCCCTTTTAAAACTCATCTGGAAGCACTATATCATTTGATGTTACCCCTTTTCTTCTAATATTGACGACGAACTGAAACCTTTTTCTGTTGTTTCTCCTTTCTACTCTTATTCTCAGTTTCACATACATTATCCCATACCGGGAAGATTTTCTTTTAGAAAAGAAAATTTGGAATTCATAATACTACTACTTAGGTCAAATATTGCTTGAACAACTTTACACAATAGAAATAACTCATGTAGTAGGTTACACAGCCTCAAATAGATCAATCTCCCAAGACGTGTCATGTATCATCCATGTCTGATACCGCCTCACACACATAACTGTGCAATTCCTTTAAAGAAAATGGCATCTTGTTGAGCAGTTGGTTAGTCAATTATTCCTAGTTCAATGGATTAGTTTTCACAAGTTAGTTTTCAAGGTTTAGGAAGTAAAATCTTGTGGCAATGTGCCATATGAGAGATTCAATGGCTTTTGCTGTTCGAAAGCAATGCCTTAATCATCAAAAGTGTTTCTCACCTCTAAATTAGAATGCTTTGGTGTTCACTGTTCATCACATGGTCTGTGTTAAACATACGTCACTGCCACTGCCACTGGTTTTACCGTTTGTATTACCCCTTGTTGAGGATTTTTTATCCTCCAACCTTTTGTACTTCATTTTTTTCCGAAAAAAATTATTCTCATATTAAAAGAATCATTGTAAATAAAAGAATGGAAATACAGTACAAGTAACTAAAATCTTTCCTAGTTAATTTTTTCTTTTTCAATTTTGCAGCTGAGATTGAAAAAATTACATAATAGGCAACGAAATGGTAGAGATTATGTACCACTTTCATAAATACTGACTGGGAGATCCTTCTGAGAGTGATTGATAGAAGGATTGAGAAGAACATAAACTGGACTTTCATTGATATCCATCAGCTGTTCCAGCAGAGGTTCACAATAATCAGAAACTACAGCAACTTGAATTTCAATGTATTCATTATCTGAATAATGACGGGAAGAGAATTTCAAATAAACAAAGGCACAAAAATGTAAACTATTGTAAATAAAAATCAAAACCAGGGATATGTCCTCATTAACCTGTACAAAATAGAAGCTACAATATAGCATTAAAGGAAACTACATTCATGTTCAGCATAGTGATGACACTTCGTAATAATAGGGCAGTAAGGTCTTATAAAAGGCCATAGAGCATGACAATGACACTAGAAAACATGGAAGAAAAAAATGGTGAAAGTTGCACTTGTAAAAATAATTTGAAAAATATGTTAACTTTAGATGGATGGAACAAGCTGTCTAAGGAAGCTATGGGGAGGGAAGCTACAAAGTTGTTCATATGCCTTCATTTTGGAATCATATCCTTTACTCTCAAAGAGTTGGTTTTTGAAGATGATCCCACTCTTAATTCTCTAAGAGTTGGAGAGTCAAGAATTTATAAACAGATAATAACAAGCATTTAAGGAAAGCAACCATCAAGTGATGGTATTGTTATCGGATCTTCCCATGCTTCTAAGAAAGCTCTAGGTGAAACTTTATCCCCACAAGTAAGGAGGGGCAAAGAGAAGATTCAATTTGGGGTTCACAAAATGAATTGCAATTTGATAGCTCTAAGTTAGAAGAGTTACTTAAGTTTGACAAGACCTTCTCTGAAGGGGAAGAGGAGGGATATTTCCTATTAGATAATGCTGAAGATAATTATGTTGGGATCAAAATTGAAGATAATTATAAACATCTGTTTGCTTCAACCTAAGCCCAATTTTAAGCTAGCTTTTTTCTCTAACTAGATTTCAATTTATCATATCCTAATTCAAAACATATATCAAATAAATCATCATCAAGAAGCATCTATTCCTCTTTCTTGGGCATTGAATTTCTCCCAAACATCTTAATCCCACGTTGATTAGAGATAAAACTAATTTTTAGTACATAAGTGAAGACAAGTCTTATCTTACAAAGTCAGTTTTATGATGTTGAGTTAAGAGTAAACTTGATTAATAATATGGTACCATAGCCACTAATATGATATCAAAGTTATAAATCTAAGATTGGTATTATTTTGCTAGACTTATCATGCCACACACTATAGGGCCCCCATTGATTCTCACACTCAAGATGTCCTCAGCGTGAGGAAGTTTTGTTGGAGATCTCTAGGCAATAAATCTAATCTAACAGAACTGGTTTTGTAAGATTCCGTAAGCATTAAACTCCCCTGCCTTAATAAAACACTATCAAAACAACTAAAATACCCTCGTGAACCCAAACCAACCTATCAACCTCAGGAATACTCAAATTGAGATCAATTGAAATAACACAAACTTACAGCTTTGTGAATATGCATGTCTGATTCCTCCGCATCACTCCCAGTCGAATACCATCCCAGTATGTAGAAGTGTGGGAACACCTTCTTATCTGGAAAAAATGACAGCTTCCAATAAAATCAACATATCCAAAATCATCAAATAAATAGAACACAAATTTGAGAGAGAAAAAAAAAATTATGAGATCCGCTAGGATAAACTTCTTCGTGTCTAAGAAAGTTTCCACAAATTAGCTAATTTTAAGTAGCAGAAGCTCGTCTCATTTTTCCTTCTTATTTTCTTGTCAAATCAGGGCTTACGGAGAAGTTGTTCCAAATAGACCCTGCTCATTGTTAAAAACGAAGCTGAGAAATTAACGCCACGCCAAAATTGTAAACCACACAACGCCAATGTTAGGTCAAGGTCGTTAAAGGTTTTAAACTGCGCTCATGATTTCGTTGAGATCCTTATGTACAATGAAATTGTGGAAAAGTGCCAACACAATTGCGATCGATAACAGAATAAAAAATGTTGACGCCGCGAACCATTAAAAAAAACACTGAACTAAACTTAACATAAAATTAAAAAACTTGAAAGGGAGAGAGAGAGAAAGAAAGGAATACTAAACAGAGTTCTTGCTTCTTCTCGAGGAAGGTGCGATCGAGGGAATGAGTGGAAGGATCGTAGAGGAGTTCGAAGCTGTTGAAGATCTCCACGGTGCGGCCCTTCTGCACTCCTATGACACATCCATAGACCCGGGGAGGGAGGGGCGAAACGACGCCATCGCCGCCGTTGGGTGCCGCGGCGTTGTTGGTGTGCTGTGGTGCGAGGGTTGGGTTCATCTGAGACTTGACCCTCGTGTAATGGTCGGAGATGTTTACTATTACTAGAGGATGCAGCTTGAACGTCAATCCGCTACTCGAAGATGAAGCCATGACCAACGAATTTGGGGGTTTAGGGTTTATACTGGAATCGGACTCAGGTTAGGGTTTGTTGGGGCTTCAGGATTTGAGCGTGAAAAGAAAGAAACGTTTCAGGAACACTCTTTCTTCTTACTCTGCCGTGTCTTCTTTTGTGTATCTTCTAGTGAACCAAAAAGATGATTAATCAAAAATTGGTCGAAGTTATTAAGAAACTTTGAGTTCTGACTTTATACACATAAAGTGAGCAACTTCTAAAATCAAATTTGTAATATTTTTCATAAAAAATTCAGACTATTTTGTCTTAATTTAATACGTCAATATGTTGATTAATGTTGGTTAATTTGTATAACATTTTTATTTTTAATTTTTACATCCCCTTTATTTATACTTATGTATTATACTTAATGCTAGAGATTTTTGTTTTTGGTGTTCATAATTATTTTTCATTTGTATCTTTTAAATTAAAATGATTATTTTTTTACTTTTTAATTGTTGTTTTTAATTTCACTAATCTTTATGTGATCGTTTTTGTTGAGCTTTCTTTGTGTGAGACATGGATCAAACTTAGTCACACCTAACAACTTTCATTATTCTAAGATCACAACATCACATTACCACACACCCAATCAGCATCAGACAGAGGCATGTGCATTTGAAACTTAGAAACCCACACACACTAAGTATAAAGTAAAAGTAAACCCAGAAACCACAAATGAGAAGCAGAAGGTAAATCCAGGAACCCATACACGCTAAGCAGACAAAATACCCAAAAACCAACAAATGTTACATAGAAAGTAAACTCAGGAACCTACAAATGCTACGTAGGAAGTAAACCCATAAACCATCAAACTTCAAGCAAGTAAATCTAGAAACTCACGATGTAACATCCTGACTGGATATTACAAATTTAAATAAATAAATAAAGAATTCTTACATCAGCTTCATTTATTAAAACATCATTTTCTAAAAATGCGGAAAAATTTATAACTTTATTTCAATTAAAAGTATCTCAAAAACTTTATAACTCATTTATAAAACAAATCCATGTTCATAATCAAATGGTACAATCCGTAAAATCCATAATAAAAACAACGCTATAAAAATCTCCCAACTAGCCCCTGCTCCATCTCTATGCCTCACCAGATCTACCTGCAACATCCTTTGCTCACGTGTACCACATACACGGTCATCGCCAAACACAAGCAGATAGGATAGGCTAACAAAATAAAACATATATACAAAACACACACACACACATATATATACAACACACACACACACACATATATATATATATATATATACATATAACAGAATCACACCCAAGGAATTCCATCCTTTGATTTCATATCACACAGCTACAACCATAGTAATTGTGTTCTACGTCTTCTAGTGAGTATCTCAAGATGTCTTGCTGCCAAACCTATCGGCCACAACCGATAGAGCACGTGAAGGAAACCATGCTACGGATCACACACTGTAACTCTAGGTGGAGTTCCCAATACGAATAATATTCGTAACGTCCCAAGACTATCAAACTCGTTGGTCTTATACCAAGGAGGGCAATCTATATGGACCCGCCGTACGAGCCACAACCCGCACACTCACATCGACAACCCTCGCCAACCTGTGCCATAACTCAAGAGTTCCTCGTGTTCATCCGCCATCCCGAGCCACAACTCGAGGTGTTGACAAAAAGAAGAAGATGGGCATCTTCTTCCAATAAGGAGTTTTGATGATGATGATGACTTATGAAGAAGTATGGAAGACTTGATGATGCATGAAAAAATGTTGAAGACTTAAAAGAATGCTTTGATTTAAGAGATGCATTGAAGACTTAAGGGTTTAGTTGTTTAAGTCTTGTAATTTGTGTTTGTTATTTAAAATAGTTAAATTAGCATGTCAAGAGTCAAAAGGCAAAACCCAAGTAGTAGAGCACCAA
>Ga0099822_1004982_pt1 | contig 17348 bp, 16 predicted proteins | sample CowpeawhiteBW_FD_76839 | JGI IMG/M metagenome (GOLD analysis project Ga0099822, IMG submission 76839) | Root nodule microbial communities of legume samples collected from California USA - Cow pea white BW | ecosystem: Host-associated > Plants > Roots > Nodule | place: USA: California | collected...
TTAGGGAATCAAAAATAACAAACACAAATGAAAGGGATGAAGGATTAGTGAACTTCCTTTCTAAACATGCTAGGTCTTCTTAAGCATGTGTCTTCATCCTTGGTTGGGGTCAATCCTTCATCAAGTGGTGATCAAGGAGTAACTAGAATACCTATCAAATTAAGTAAGGAATCCATGTTAGGGGAGTTCTTATTGATGTTTTAATGATAATTGTATGTATTCGTGATATGCTTGAATGTGTGGGAATGCCAATTTTATATTTCAGACGCATTTTGCTCGGGTTTCTAGACACAAGCTCCAGACACTGGTTTCTGGGTTTTCTTCATGAACCGCCTGGCAGCAGAGAATGATCTGCCAGGTGACGCAAACTGGGATGCCTGTTTTGGTTGCTTTGGATTTTTCGTGTTATCCGTGATATAGTCGTGATGATCTTTATGCTTGAATATGGATTTTATGGATGTGTTTGACTACAGGTAATATTTATATGTTGAGTGTAAGAATGTTGCAGGAAATTGGGAAATTAGGGTTCATGTTGGGTTTGAAAATGAATAAGCATGATCTTTGTCTATGATCAGTGTGTTGTTGTTAGTGAGAAGATGTAAAAATGGATAAAATATGAACCCTGCATGATGTGTGTATGCGAAACTATGCTAGAACAAATGTTGGTAATACAATTAGGGAGGGGGCTAGGGGTCACGACTGGTGTGGATAAACCTGGGCAGAACCCAGTTTTTCATGCACCACCTGGCGACACTGAGGCTGCCACCAAGCGACCCATCAGTACAATGGAAAGTTTGATTGGTTTGTGTTCTTGTCATGAGGGGCGTTTAATTGGATGGTAATTAAATGTGTTGTGGTATGTGATAGACTGGGATTTAGTATGTATGTCATTTAGTAATAATTATGAGATTAAAATGTGTGAGATGGATGGATTGGGTGTTTCCTATATATTGGTTGTTGCAGTGGTAGTTTTGTTATTCAAGTATATGTGCAATACAGTTCAAATCATGGTGGCATGAGTTATATGAATATTAGACTATAAGATTATAGGACCTAGAGTATAGTGAGTGTATGCGGCAGGTTTAAAGTAATAAATGATGAAGAGAATGTGTGCATGATAAAATTGAATTAGCACGATTTGGGTGTGTAGTTGTAATTTGGGTATGGTACTTTAAACTGTATAATTGTTGTGGCAAATGGTGGGTATCATATTGACAATTTTGTGGCTTGTTCCAGTAGTGAATAAAGTAAAGCATGTTAAGACATGATAATACTTGAATTGGGCATGAGTTATTTGTATTCATTGAGTTTTTGGTTATAGTATTATGTCTGAAATACTATGATTGATATAAGAATGACGCACTATATGCTTGGGGTCTCTTAAGACCTAAGGAAAATGCCAAAAACCAGTAGCATTGCGCTACTGGTATGGCGCCTGGCGGTGTGGGGTGAGCCATCAGGTGATAGATTTCCAAAATAGTGCCAGTGGCCACTGCCTACGCGAGGCACCTGGCGGTAGGGTGGAGTCCGCCAAGTGGTGACGAAGCAGTGAGGCTTCTATTTGGCACTTGGTGCCTGGCAGTGTAAGATGCCCGCCAGGCGGTCTGGAACTAGGTTCCGCCTAGCGACACGAGAGGCACGCCGGGCGGTTTTGGTGCATAGTTGGTGTGCGAGGGGGATTTCTACACAACTTTAGGTGATGTTTTTGATGCGATGCTTTGGCTGGGGATCCAATTACGAGTGTATCTTGTATTGGGGTAACATATGGCCACTCTAGGTTGTAGCCTGGTGGGTTAGGAAGTCCAGTGGAGTGTGTGAGATCTTGGCTCGTATGGTGAGGTTTCAGATGATTGCCCTCTTCAGTACATCTGATAGAGATCTGGTAGTTTGGGAACAACTACGGACTTATGTTCGTTTTGGGGAACTCCACTTGGTGTCGCGGTGAGAAGTCGTGGCAAATATATTCCCGCGTGTGGACTATCAGGTGGTGGCCTATAGTCGGAGGGGTGAGTAGACACTCGTGTGGCAAAGATCAATCATTGGCCTCACCCAAAGGGTGAAGAAATAATAGACGTCTAAATCAAGGGTTGAAAGTTAAGGGACTAAGGAAAAGGGAAAATGCTAACACATGTTGAAATTTTGAGATGTTTTAATTATTGTCACATTTTAATTGTTTATTTAAATGAGCTCACCCTATCTGTGTGTGTTTGGCAATGATCATGTAACTTGTTACATGGGAGCAGAGGTTGATGCAGGTGAGCGTGAGGATGCGTAGAGACGGAGTGGGGATCAACCATGGGACTATTTTTACTACTTTTAATATGGATTTTTCTTTTGTAATACTTTTAGGGATGGTTTGATTTTGAAATAGTTAAACTCTGCAGTTTTATTTATTAATGACGCGATGATTTTGGAATTTAGTTTTCCCGCTTTTTGGGAAAGGTGTTGAGAATAAATGAGGTTATTTTTATTATATTTAATTTGTTTTATTTTAAATAAGTAATTTCCAGCTAGGATGTTACAGATTTCAACTTAAATTAACCCTAAACCTAGCTAAAAGTCTATTATAATTAAAAAATTTCATTGTTGTGTGTTGTCACCACATTTCATCCAATTAACAATTAATACATTTATTATTAAAATTCATTTTGCAATTAAAGATTAATACAGAGTTGTAGTTGCATCACCACAACACCACCCAATTAAAAATTTATATAATTAAAATTTCTCTCTTTCTTCAACTATAAATTTTGGATATACATGAAACATTTATTTTTCCTATACAATTTCTTTTTAATTCTAACAAGTGACAACTTCTTAGTTAATAGTCCAAATGGAACTATTTTTTTTTTGAAATCCATTGATTTGAATGATTTATGTCAGACGAATTAAGTTTATTGAAGTATTGAGAAAGTGATGAATTTTGTAAACTTAAGTTTGATTAAGTATTGATAAGAAATTAATTTTAATTTAATGGATGTGTATTTGATGATATATATTATGTTTGTATGAAAAGTAAAATCTATGATCCGTGTTACAATCCCATGATTTACAATTATATGAACTTTTCACGATGCTAAGAATAATCTCCATTTTAACTACCTTGCTTCTAGCCATAGGTGCGGTGGCTAAATAGTCCTCGATCATACACTCCGTCTTAAGAAGGATTTGTCCTCAAATCTTTGATGGTCAATGACAAGAACCTTTGTTTATTTTTCTCCAAGGTTGAATACCCATTTATGGGAAAAATAAAAATAAAACTTGAATATATCTTTTTATTAAGACAAAGTTAAAATAAGTGTGCCAAGGCCCTTTATTATTTTTGTAAAAGTTGTTATGATAGAGACCTTTATTTTTAAAACATGCTTTCCATCATCATCTTATATCAGTTACCACCGAGGTTCATGGGCTAATCAACCCTATATACATCATATGACACCCAATACACAATATTTACTCTAATTGATTCGTACTTTTTTACTCATTGAAGCATTGGAGAGCCTTTTGTAGGTGAATCTCCCTTCTTATCTCTCTAGGAGCTCGGTCCAAATTACTTGACAATAGTATCTCGACATCCTAAGAATGTTGACTACGCCTTGAAGACTCTTCGGTCATTTCCGATAAGAACGATAAATGTTTTAATTTGTATTCTTAGCTCATCTGACTTTTACTCACTTCTTCGTATTAACTTTTTGTAATAGATTTCTTGATGACTCTAAAATGGAAACATGAATTGCATGAAGTAGCAAACACATTTTGTTAAGAACTAAAATTTAAACCTAACTCAACCTTACAAACTTGGTTCGTAAGGTGAGGTTTATATCCACTTATATATATATATATATTGTAAATTCATCTTATCTCCCAACACATCTCTTTCACGTTAAGGCATATACATCTCGAGTGTGTGATTAGACATTAATAAGTAGTTTGATAATGACCCATAGTTGGTGCAACAATAGATTGAATAAACAACAAACTTCATTAATATAGGCCAAGCATAAATGGACTTTAAATCAAACTTAACCTTACAAAATTGCTTCGTAATGTGAGGTTTGCATCGCCTATATCGACTAGAGATAAGTCCAAGTATAAGTGGGTATAAACCTCATCTCAAAAACTAATTTTATAAGGTTGAGTTAGACTTAAAATTCACTTAACATGATATTAGGGTCATGCTTATCCTAGCGAAGTTTGTTGTGTGTTGGGTCTATTATTTCACCCATTGTCAGACCACCCATTAATGTTTAGTCTCATGCTCAATATGTATATGTCAGTGCAAAAGAGTGTGTTGGAAGTCCTGCATCAATTAGAAATAAGATAACTACATAAGTGAGGACAAACCTACCTTATAAGCCAATGTAAGGTTAATATAAACTTAAAAGTTCACTTTTAACATATAAAGTTGTTCTTACAAGGATGATTTATATTCTTCAAAGTCTCCAAAACGGGCTTCAAGGGTCCATAGTCTTCACTTAAGGGGTATCTCGTCCTCAACTATCGAATTAGGGGGGAGGCACCTGAAATTAAATTACCTTCCTTTCTTAAAGAGTTTGTTTGGATGGAGTAATTGAAATATTTTAGATTTTAATTTTCTTGTTTGGATGAAGTAATTTAATTTGTATTTTAAAGCAAACTCAACTCTATCCTTGAGCCTCAATTGAGTTAGCTCAATGATATGATCCTTACCGTAAAGATGACAATCTTTTCTGAATTTGAATATCTTTTGTAGAGAACAATTAAAATAAGAGTAAAGAACGCAGAATGAGACAGAGATGGAATGTGACACAATCTAGCAGATTGATAAGCAAAGGAAGATTTGTCACAAAGAAGTCCCTCTTTGATAAGAACCCAACCAAAAGAGTAGACATCACAATCAATGATAGATAAGTCAAGATGGCACAATCTAATCCAGGATTGATAAGTCAAGACGCTACGATCGGGATTTATAAGTCTAACAAAGGATTGTCACAAAGATCTCTATCTTTGATAAGAACCTAATAATATTGATGCCATAAAGAACCCAGCCTTTGATAAGTGAATGATGATTCGCCACAAAGACCATTGTCTTTTATAAGAACCTTAAGGCTTAAGCCAAGAACCAAGAGAATCCTCTATTTAAATAACTAATTTTATTAAAGACTAAAGAGTGATTATGAATGTTGTAGACCTTTGTATTTATAGGCATTAAAAGATAAAAGATAAAAATGAAATAAAATATCAAAAGATATCTAAAATATCAAAAGATATCCAAAAGATATCCAAAAATATCAAAAGATATAAAAAGATATTCAAAATATCAAAAGATGTCCAAAAATGTCGAAAGACATCAAAGGTATCAAAAGATATTAAAAAAATAATAAGTCCACCTATAAAGGCCCAACAACCAACTTGATAAATAAAAACAAAATTAAAAGTCATGTTAAAAAAGAGGCCCAACTATTTATGCTAAAAGTGAACTATAAGCCATGATCTTGATGTTCCAAGGATATTCAACTTCTTCTATCATCTTAAGTCTTGAAGATATTTGTTCTTCCATCTTTTGACTTCTTGACCTTGTCATAGGTCCCTTGAACTACCATGGCTCCTCTTCTTATTCGTCTTGTATGGTTTCCATGGATAGTCTTCTATCATACCCTCCTTCTTGAAGCAAAGTTGTCCTCAACTTCATACCTACATCAAATGGAGATAAGTCATTGATATTGAAACTAGAAATCACCCCATAATCCTAAGGTAAATCAATAGTGTAAGCCTTATCGTTGATCTTCTTAAGAACTTGAAATGGTCTATCTCTTCTAGGTAGAAGTTTAGATTTTCTTCTGGAAGGAAAGCTTTCCTTCCTTAAGTGTACCCACACTCAATCGCCTAGTGCAAATGTCATCTTCTTTCATCCTTGGTCAGCTTTAGTAGCTAACTTTTCCATCTTCCGTTCTATTTGAGCCTTTACATCTTTATGTAGGCTCTTGAAAAAAGTAGCCTTTCAAAGACCATCTTTGTTAGTCATAGCATCAATAGTAAGTAAAGGCAATAAATATAAAGGAGTTAAAGGATTGAATCCATATACTACCTCAAAAGGAGACATTTGAGTGGTAGAATGAGTTATCTTGTTTTAAGCAAATTCTACATGGGGTAACCATTCCTCCCAAGTTTTCAAATTCTTATTTACAAAACATCTAAGAAGTTGACACAAAGTTCTATTTACCACTTCAGTTTGTTCACCCGTTTGTGGATGACAAATTGAAGAAAATAATTTGGTATCTAACTAACGCACAACAATTTCCTAAAATGGCTAACAAACTTAACATCTCTGTTTGACACAATGTTTCTCGGAATACCATGTAATCTTACCACTTCCTTGAAGAATAAATTGGTTACATGATCAACATCGTCATTTTTGTGATAAGGAATGAAGTGAGTCATCTTTGAAAACCTGTCAGCCACAAAAAAAACATATTTTCCTCCTTTGGATCTTGGAAGGCCTAAAACAGAATCTATAGATATATTGGTCCAAGGAGTGTTAGCAATAAGTAAGGGCATAAATATTCCATGATGTTGAGATTTAGATTTACCACGCTTGTAAGTAACACATTTATCACATAAATTTTGCACATCACGTTTCATACAAGGCTAAAAGAAATTATCATGCAACATATCTAATGTTTTTTGAACTCCAAAATGTCGCATTAACCCCCCTTCGTGAGATTCCTTCATAAATAATTCTTGCAAGGAACTTTTAGGTGCACATAATTTATGTCCTTTAAAAAGAAACTCATCATGTTTATAAAAATCTTCGAAAGCTCCATTTTCACATTCCTTATAAATATTCCCAAAGTCACTATCATCAGCATACAGTTCCTTTAACAGTTTAAACCTAAGGATTTTAGCTTCAACCATGGATTACAATGCATATCTTCAAGATAATGCATTAGCTAGTACATTGGTTTTGCCCTGTTTATGTTTGATAACATAAGAAAATTGTTCAATAAATTCTACCCACCTTGCATGTCTTTTGTTTAGTTTACCTTAACTCTTGATGTATTTAAGGGATTCATGATCACTATGAATGACAAATTCCTTAGGTAACAAATAATGTTGCCAAGTATGCAAAGCTCTTACTAAGGCATATAACCCTTTAATCATAAGTAGAATAGTTTCTCGCTGCCCCTTTAATTTATCACTAAAATAAGTTATAGGATGTCCTTCCTATAATAGAACACCTCTTATACCTACATTGGATCCATCACACTCAATTTCAAAAGACCTTTCAAAATTAGGAAAAGCTAAGATAGGTGCATGTGTAAGCTTATATTTTAAATTATCAAAAGCCTCTTGTTGTTCTTTTTCTCACCTAAACCCCACCTCTTTTTTAACAATATTATTTAATGTCAAGCTATGGTACTAAAATCTTTCATAAATTGCCTATACAAATTAGCCAAGCCACGAAAACTTCTTACCTCACTTACATTTGTAGGAGTAGGCCAATCTCTGATAGCTTTGACTTTTTCTTCATCAACCCGTACTCTTTTAGAACTGACTACAAACCCAAGGAAAACAACTTCATGTGTACAAAATTACATTTTTCCTCGTTAGCATATAGTTTTTCCTTTTGAAGTACTTCTAAAACTTCTCTTACATGACCCATGTGTGCATCAAGTGCTTTTTACTATATATCAATATATCATAAAAATATACAACTACAAATTTACCAATGAAATTTTCCAACACATGGTTCATCAATCTGATAAAAGTACTAGGTGCATTAGTTAGGCCAAAGTGCATAACCTTCCATTCATACAAACCAAATTTAGTTTTGAAAGAAGTTTTCCATTCATTTCCTTCTCTCATTCAAATTTGGTGATAACCGCTTTTCAAATCTATCTTTGAAAACTAACAAGCCCCATGTATTTCATCAAGCAAATCATTAAGTCTAGGAATAAGATGTCTATACCTGATGGTAATGTTGTTGATAGCCTGACAGTCAACGTGCATCCTCCATGATCCATCCTTCTTAGGAACAATGATGACTAGCATAACACACAGACTCAAACTTTCTCGAACTCATCCTTTCTCCATAAGTTGCTCCACTTGCCTTTGTATCTCTTTGGTCTCTTCTTGATTGCTTCTATAAGTTGGTCTATTAGGAAGTGTTGAACCTGGAATGAGATCCATGTTATGCTCATTTCCTCTTTGCGGAGGTAAACCATGTGAAAGGTCTTTAGGAAAGACATCCTCATATTGCTTAAGAAGTTGCTTCATACCTAGAGACAAAGAAACTTGTGTAGACGACAAATTAATATTGTTAGTCATAATAAAATATAAATGTTGTTTTGTTACTACAGCTCTATTTACCTCTTTTTCTCTCAAGAAAAAGTTTTTACCACTCTTTTGTTTTTCACTTTTACCACTTTTTTTCTTGCCTTTTTCGGAATTTTTATCTTCCACTCTTGTTTTCTCTCTTCCTTTTTTCTCTCTTGCTCTCTTTTGATTTTCATTTTGACTTGGTCCTCACTAACCTCTCGAGGTGACAAAGGTGTTAAGGCCACGTTTTGTCCTTTAAACAGAAAAAAATACTTATTAGATAGATCGTCATGTGTCACATTTCTATAATATTGCCACGACCTTCCCAACAACAAGTGAGTTTCTTCCATAGGTACTACATCACATACTACTTCATCAACATATTTTTCTATGGAAGATGGAATAATCATCTGTTTATCAACCACCTACTCACCTTCTTCACTTAACCACTGCAACACATAAGGACTAGGATGTATAAATGTTTCCAAACTTGGCTTCTCGACTAGTCTTTGACTGGCTACATTGGTACAACTCCCTCCGTCAATGATGAGTGAACACACCTTCTCATTATGAAACACTGAAAATGAAAAATATTCCTTAGTTGAGTCTCATACTCCTCTTTGTTCTTGTTGCTCAACATCTTTCTAACCATTAAAAGATCCCCCACCAATGGTGGTTCTTCTGCTTAATCATCTTCACTACATGTTTGCTTCTGTTCTGAAGATTGACTTCCAACATCTTCTTTCTCCATCAACATGACTCATCTGGCATTGGGATATTGTGATGCTATATGTCCTTTTTCCATACATTTAAAACATGTAGTAGGTTTAGAATTTGATTTACCACTTGTAGATTATTTATCTTTAGTGTTGTTGCTAGTAGAAATTGTTCCCTCCTTTTTAAATCTTTCTTTATCCTTCCATGAAGTGGATGATTTTCTATCGGAACTCCTTTTCTTTAGTTATTGCTCTACCTTGTAGCTTGATGGAAGAGATCTTCCAAGGTCTCGTACTGATGAATTTCCACTACGTCTTGAATCTCTCTATTCAGTCCATTCAAGAATCTAGTCATTGTAGTCATTGGTGTTTCTTCTACTTTAGCTTTCATCAATGTAACCTCTCTAACATCCCATCCAGATATTACAAATTTTAAATAATAAAATAAAGAAATAATAATAATACCTCATTTAATATAACTGGAATTCCAAAAACGCGGGAATTTTAAAACTTTATTACATCATATAGTATCTCAAATCCTAAATTTCTAAACTCAATTATAAAAGCTAAGTTCAATACTTCAAACGATTATAAAATCCTTAAAATTCGCAAAGTAATACAACTCTGAAATGTAATTTCCCAAGCTAGCCCATGCTTTGGCGCTATGCCTCACCAGATCCACCTATAACATCATCTGCTCCCATGTACCGCGTACACGATCATCACCAAACACAAGCAGATAGGGTGAGCTAACAATATAAAGCATATATAAAACAAATATATAAACGCACAAACATCAAAGGAACTCCATCCTTTGATTCGAACCCACATGCCACCACCATGTTATCCATGTTCTACGTCTTTAGATGAATATCTCAAGATGTCTTGCTACCACACCTACAAGCCACAACTTGTAGAACACGTGCGGGAAACCTGCTACAGACTGTACTCTGTAACACTAGGTGGAGTTCCCAATACGAACATAGTTCATGATGTTTCAAGATTACCAAACTCGTCAACTAATTACTGAGGAGGGCAATCTATCTGGACACATCCGTATGAGCCACAACTCGCACACTCACATCAGCAACACTCGTCAACCTGAGCCACAACTCAAGAGTTCCTCATGTTCATCCGCCATCCCGACCCACAACTCAAGAGATGTCTTTCTGAGTCACAACTCAAGGAATGCCACGTGCTTAACCCCTATCCCGAGCCACAACTCAAGGGATATGTTCCTAGCCACAACTCAAGGAACATCCAGCAAGCTGACCTTTAAGGTATCATCAAAGCCTTGTTGACCATGCACATCAAAAGCAAACAGTCACTCTGCCTCTACATTATCACTTGGCGCTGCTCTTGAGCCACCAGGCAAAATACACTTCCAGACTGCCTAGCGGGGGACATGTGTCGTCAAGCACTAAGCGCCTTAGTTTCCTTTGTCTGCAAGTATCGCCTGGATAGATGTCCCTCACCGTTAGGCGCTAAGTGTCATAGTGACCTTCTAGAATTGCAATTATTTCCTGGCGGTTCAAAGCTCACTGTTAGGCGCTACACTAGTATTACTAAATTACTGGTTCGATCACAGTAGGGCATACATCCACCTTTATCAAGTAGCTTAAATCGTATTTCACATCCTAGACCCCCTTTCACGTTTCCTTTTCCATAAGGTTTCATCACCTAAGCATACCATCACTCATGAAGTTTATATACTCATCCCAATTCACTCCTCCCTTGTCACAAGAGTACCCTTTGGTCCTTTTATCATTGAAACCATACCTCCTCCAATTCTATTCCAAGTTAAGTCTATCATAATTCACCCAATTACAGCAACCTATAACCCTTACCAGAATTTAATCCCAATCTTATTTTCCACTTCTCTAATTACTCCTTGCACTTGTTAGTTTTGAAATGGTGAGTTTAGCCAAGAAGGGGGGGTTGAATTGGCTTTATAAAACTTTTTCGAAAGCTTAAAACATTTTTCAATTGAATCTAATAGTTTGGAATGTTTCGATGTAAATGCACCAGACCAGTACACTTTCAGTCGATTAAAATATAAAACAACGGACTAAATTGTTCTTGATGCTATGAAACAGTAGATTAAAAACACAAATCAGTCGGCTAAAATATTGGAGAATTATGCAGAATGCAGAATTCGCGAATTCAACTCAAACAACAATCTTTTACATACAAGACATGTTCCAATCAGTATTTATAACAAGTACAAAGCCTCAGATTACACAAGAACGCATTAAATCACACCAAAGATCAAATTGCTTTGTTTTCTTGAGTTTTTAAAGAGTTTCAAAAAGAGTGAGATGAGGGAAAGCATAATGCACAGCTGTTTTTATACTGGTTCACTCAATCCAGTTTTCCAGGACAACCTGAGCCTGGTTTCCACTATATTTAAAAGTTTTACAAACCACAAACCAAGATTACACTTTTGAAAACCAAAACACACAAGATTTTTTACTCACACAAAAATCTAGACACTCAACCTACAAGAATCACACTTGCAAACCTGAAATCACATCAGGCAAACCATCCAGAGGCACAAGAACATCCAAACCTGATGGTAGTTGTCCCTAGCCAACCATACATGTGTTTTTCAAGCTACTAACAAGCCAAAATGCCTCCAAGATCAACCAAGATCTTCAAAACAAGAGTTCCAGCTGTGTATTGTAGAGAGAGAACACTTTCCAAAGATGAATGACAAGGTTTCATTCAGAAAAACTCAAAATCGCACCTTTGTTCACGAAAACACAGCTTATATAGTCTAGTTTAAGTGAAAACAATTGATTGAATTTTCCGTACAGTCAGCTGATTTCACCTGACTTAAGTGAAATTAGTCGATTGAAAAATAATTCAACTGACTAAATGCATTAATAACATAAACTATATACAGCAAGTCTTTTAACCTGTTAAAACCCATTTTAACAGATTAAAAGAGACACACTAAGGAACACAAGACATCTAACCTATGTCATATAGCCTATCAACAATGTATAACACTAACACATTACAGTTAACATGTTATATACAGATTTAACACACTAAAACTTAATCTTCAAGAGGATCTTCATCAATCTTCATCAAACACTTAAGATCTTCATGTACATGGCTTTATCAATTCTTTGCTTCAAGCTTTCTTGTGCCAACAACACTAACTCCTTTAATCCCCTTGTTACCACTCTAGTATTAGCATCAAAATATAGTCATGTAATCCCATCTCACTCTTGCCTTTAGGTAACTCATAAGCATTCCACAATGATTCCTTTAATTCAAAAATTTAGTCTACCATCATCTTAGTAATATTCCCATTACTGCTATATTTCCATCTCTTAATCCTTCCAGTTACTCCCTGTCTATAATAGAGGTGCTAACCACCCAATCATTTTGTTAAGACTTGATTACTCAATACCCCGTTACTTAGTTCATGCTACCCAAGTCTACAGACTTCAAAGTAATTTGATAACCTCATCTACCGCGTCACGCACCAGAAACTGTCTCTGCTAGTCCACTCGTGTCGCTTGGTGGTACCTATTAGGCCGTTAGGCGGTGTATCAGAGTTCTTGCCTAGAACTTTGTCTTTGCATCCAGAAGCACTTCTAGATTTTCTTCCAATTTGACCCAACATCACTGTTCACATAGTCTAGAGGACTTGATCATCCCATTAGTTTTCTATATTCAACTTAACTCTGTTTAGGTATAATTACAACCCCATTTCATGTAATTCATCTCAAATTCTCAAATTTACAACACTAAACATTTCCTACATCCAAATCTCATCCAATTATCTCGATTAGCAACATAATTAAGCAATTGCAGTCATCCAAGATACCACTAGTAGCTATAATCCACTTTTCTCCAACCAGATTCACCCAGAAATCACCAAAACACCAAAATCGAATCAATTTGACTCGTGTTGCCTGGCGGGTGTTCATCACCCCAGGCCCTTCATTCAAAAACTCAGAAAACTAGGTTAGGAAACACGCATCACCTGGCAGCCAAATCATGCCGTTAGGCGGTTCCTCTTCAGGAACCCAGAATTACACAGAGAAGGCATGAGTCGCATGGCGGCTTTGAAGGCCCACTAGGCGGTTTCTGGAAATTTTCCAGAAACATGAAATCACGTATATGGGCACAATTTAACATATCCAAATAAACATCCAATAATATAAAAAAGCAAAACAACAAGAAAACGCAAGGTCTAGCTCCCCTAACCTGGTTTCCTTGCTTAAGTCTTGGAATTTCTCAAGCCTTTGTGCACCACAAAAAGTCCAGCCCTTATCTCCTTCCAAGCTTGCTTCCAATCTTCTGCACTTGACCTCCAACTCACTCTCAAATTCCAATTTCTAGTGCAGTTGATTAATATGTCCTTACAACCCTCTTCCTCTCACTAAATTTCCCTTTTACCCCACTTTCAAGCCTAATTTTAATTGCCTTAATGACTAAAACGAAAATTGACATTAAACTAGGCATAATGATCATTCAACTGCTGTTTTGCAATACTTTTCCCAGCCTTCTTAGTTTCCCTTCCTCTGCCCCTTCAATTTCATGCCAAAGAGAAATTTGGCAAAAAGAAATTTATTTTGCATAGGCCAAGGTTCAAACCCCCAACCATACAAATGTCAAATCAATGCACAACTATTCAATCAATCCATGTTTCATGATAATTCTTATAATTCAAGGATTATATTATCACTCATCACGATCAAACATATTATTAAAATAATAACAACTAAACAACACACAATTGGCACACATAGAACTCGAACCCAAGTCCTTTCAAGAAAACTAAGTATTCTCAACCATTTGAGCTAGTACTGTAAGACCAAGGAAAATTAAATAAATAAATAAATATTTATTTAATAAATGTGAGGGCGAGAATCCCTAGGTTAATGAATGTAGAAAGAAAAGATAAAGAGTAATGGTGCTTTAAGTGGTTGAGCATGTGGAGTGGTGTTGAGAGGATGTGGGTTCAAGTCTTGTGTATGTCAATTGTTTGTTAATTTAAATTGTTTTATTGTTTTACGTGTATGCTTGAGACTAGAGTAGTATGATAAAATCATAAATAAGTATGTCTTACCAGACAAAGAGGTTAATTGGACTTAATTAGGCATTAAGAACCAAATTAAATAGGAGATTTAATTTAATTTTTTTTTTAATTTAATTAGTTAGTTTTAGGGCTGAAAAACCTAAAAACAAAATTTAGGAGAGTGTTAGAAGGCTCGAAGGAGTGCTTAAGGGTGGAGATCAAAGGGGAGATCATTTCTGGTGCAAGGAAGGATTTTAAGAGCACTTTTGGAGCGGGAATTCTAGGTTCCATTTCTTTTATCGTTTAACCTCTTGATGTTTGTTGAATGTGGTTTTAGAGAGAGTATGTGTGTGCTTGTGATTTCCGTTGTATTGTTCTCTTTGTGATCTCATCACTGCTATGATTATTCTGATTCTTCTTTTTTTTACTCGATGTGATGTTTAGAGTTTTTCTTCTAAATACGACACACTTATTATTATTGTTATTACTATTATTATTATTATTATTATTATTATTATTATTATTATTACTATTCTAATTATTTATTATTATTATTATTTTATTTTAATATTATTATTATTATTATTATTTTTATTATTATTATCTTATTATTCTTATTGTTATTTTACTATTATTATTATTGTCATTATTTTTATTATTATTATCTTATTATTCTTATTGTTATTGTTTTATTATTACCGTTTCGTTTTATTTTATAATTATTTTTATTTTTATTGTTTCATTTTATTACTTCATTTTATTATTATTATTATTATTATTGTGTTTGTTATTGTTTTTATTTTTATTATTATCATTATTACTATTTTATTGCTCGTGCAATATTTTGGAAGCAATGATTATGTGTTTTTCTTGGTTTGTATATTGTTTGGTTGTCCAGGATTGTGTGTTGGGTATAACACTTTATTTTGATGATTTTATGTGAATTTATTGTGATTCTCCTAGATGTATGAAAGCAAGGATATGGATTTGTTTTATGTATGACCCCATGATATTGTGTACTTGAGTTCAACTTAATGATAGGAAAGTGTATTTACTTGTCATGGATGCATGTTTTGCATGAACTAAGTGTCTTGTGTAAATAGGTTCATTGGAACCTATTCTAGAGTGCCAAAAACCAGTAAATTACCAGTTACTGGTGTGGTGCCTAGCGGAACGATGTCAACCGCCAGGAGATAGGCCACAAAGTGAACTCTAGAGCAAAACCCGAGAGCTGGCGCTTGGCGACATAAGTGGTCTCGCCAGGCGGTGTGTTGTAGAACTGGGCCTAGACCAAAATCCAGTGGGCTGGCACCGCGACACCAAGTGTCTTGTCAAGTGATCTGGAACCAGTTTTTGCCAAGCGATGCAAAGAGGCGCCAGGCGGTTCCAAGTGTTGAATTGGACTACGAGGAGGATTCTACACAACTTTGGATGGAGGTTTTGATGCGATGCTTTGTTGGGGCCCCAGTTACGAGTGCAACTTGTATTAGGGTAACACGTGGCCACTCAAGGTTGTAGCCTAGTGGTTTTGGAAGTCCAGTGGAGTGTGCGAGATCGTGGCTCGTACGACGAGTTTGGTAGTCTTGGGACAGATACGGACTGCAGTTCGTATTAGGGAACTCCACTTGGTGTTATGGATTATGGTCGTGACAAATTTATTCCCACGTGTGGACTATTAGGTGGTGGCCTGTAATCGGAGGGGCAAGTAGACACTCGTGGTAGCAAAGATCCATCAATGTAATCGTCAAAGGGTGTAGAATCAAGAGGCTTCTAGAGGAAGATTTAGAGGTCAAGGATTAAGGGTTGTGGCTTGTGAGTCTTAGGAAAAGCAACGCTCTTATCGGGGTTTGGTGAATGGGGAAGGGTTGTGCTCTTGCCGGGTTTTGGTGAGTAGGCAAGGGTGGTTGCTTGTAAGTCCTAAGAAAAGTGATGCTCTTATCAGGTTTTGTTGAACAGGTAAGGGTTGTTGCTTGTTCTTCCTAAGAGGTGTTGGGGCGCAGGAAAGGAAACTATAGTTGGTTATGAGAGAATAGTATATTATGTGATGAGACTGGGAAGTATTAGAAGTGTTGGAATATTGAATGGTTATTTATTTTTTTGTGTAGTTCATTTTTATTCTGTTGAGCTCACCTTATCTACTTATGTTTGACGATGATCGTGTAATGCGTTACACATTTTGTAAACATTTATCTTACCAGACTCGAAATTTGTAATCAACAATTATAGTTTGTGAATTTTGGTTTATTACGCTATAATAAATATTTTAAGTTTTCCCGCGTTTTAGGAAAAGGAATTATCATAAATGTGATTTTATACTCATTCCCTATTTTAATTATTTAAATTAGTAATATCCGGCTGGGATGTTACAAATACTTTTTCACATCATACAAATTAACATTAATTGTCATAAAGGCTCCCACCATCGCATTTATCAATTAATTATTTATTTAAGTAATTAAATTTCGCAGATCTTACAACCTCCATCTCTTAGACATACTTTTCAATGCTTTTATTTCCTTGTGCCAAGCGTTGCAATTTTTTGAAAAGCTCCTTCATATAATAAGGAGGTACAAATCTTTCCCTCATAGCTTGCTTCATTTGCGCCTATGAATTAATTTGTAATCTTCTTCCTCGGGCTATATCCAAAGTGATTTGATTCCACCAATTCATAGCGTAGTTAATGTATCTTCATCCTCATAATCATAAGAACTAAAGATATGGTCAAGCTTCACAGCGGATCTTGACCAAAATTATTGGGGAAGCCAAATAATATACTTAAAATTTATATATTTACCATTACTGTTACTTATTCAATAAAAAATAAATAGATAATTTAGTATAGTTATAACTATAAAAGAAACTACACATATACGAAGAATTTTCCATTATTTTTTCATATTCTTGAACTTATCAAATTATTCAATCATAACTAAATTTTTCAGTGTTTTTTTTCAATATAAATAACTATATTATCTACAAATATTCATTTTCCATTTTACTAATGTGCACATATCAATTTAAAAGTCATCACAAACATTTTATTTCATTGTTATGCGGTGACCAACTATATTGTCTTGTTTTGATCTTCACTTCTCTTTTATCAATTTTAAAAAATGGATTTATTCTTTTGTTTTTCATCAATTTACCTATTTAAAAAATAAGTTTAAGACTAAAAAATAATTTATCATAATCTAATAAAAAATTAAGAGACAACAAAAAATTATGATAATCAAGTCCACTTAAAAATTGTCTATAAAAAATCACATAATACATTACTTACTCTTTTATATTCATAA
>Ga0099822_1004987_pt1 | contig 17343 bp, 10 predicted proteins | sample CowpeawhiteBW_FD_76839 | JGI IMG/M metagenome (GOLD analysis project Ga0099822, IMG submission 76839) | Root nodule microbial communities of legume samples collected from California USA - Cow pea white BW | ecosystem: Host-associated > Plants > Roots > Nodule | place: USA: California | collected...
AAAAAAAAAAAAAAAATATATATATATATATATATATATATATATATATATATATATATATATATATATATATATAACATACCTTTCTTTTCTAAATTTCTATTTCAAAGCAGTACACTCAACAAATTGCACTTACAAAAAGTACAGTAGTACAACTTAACATGTACATATGTACTACATTTTTTCATTTCTATTTTTAACCAATTAGTTGGAAAAGAACAGGTGCATTGAAAGAATTAATATTTAATTATAGGTTTAAATATTATTTTGATTCTGATTTGATTCAGTTTGTTCAATTTAATTCTTCTTCTTCTTTTTTTCATTTTTTGCGTGTTCAATTTGGTTTTTATTTTGCTAAATTAGGTTAAATTTTGTCATTTTTATTGATGTTGTTCAAATTGATAATAGCAGAGTGTACATGCTAATATTGTTTACAATACATTAACTGTTTTACTAATTTAATCACAATTGTTTATGTTTAGTTCAGATAAATTCTTATTTAAGTTAAATTTGTTCAGTTTAGTTTCACCTTCCACTTCATCTTTCTCATTCTCTATTTTATAACTCTTCACCAGTGCACCCCTTCACTGCCACCACCACCCCCACTATTTGTGCCATCACACCATCACCACCACTATTGTCGCCATCAGCACCATCAGCAAACTAAAACCACCATTACTATTGTCACCACTACCACCACTAGTAAACTAAACCCATAACCATCATTACCACCACAACCACCATCACTACCTTCTCTCTGTGGAGTAGTAGTACCATTTATGTTCAGATAGTCTCCTTCCATGGACCTTTCTTTATCATGTAGTTTTCATTGAAATTTGTAGCCTGTAAAGAGAACAAAAGAGAACCATGTGTTATAGCGGCGACAATGGTGATGGTGGTGGTGGCGGCGACAATAGTGGTAGTGATGAGTGGTGAAGGGTTATGAAATAGAAAGTAAGGAAGATGAAGTGGAGGGTGAGACTTTGAACAAATTTAAATAAAATTAGGACTTATTTGAACAAAACACAAACAATCATGATTAAAATAGTCCACGTGTTAATAGTGTCAATTGTCAACATGTACACTCTGTAATTATCAATTTAACCAGCATTAATGAAAATAACGAAATTAAATATAATTTAACAAAAAAAAAAAAAACCAAATGGAAGGAATCACCATAGATGAAATTATTGTGATTCTACCTTTCCACAAAATCGGAATAGCATTATTGTTGCCAAATTTTATTATAGACTTTACCGATTCATCTAGAAAAGAAAATAATTTATTTTTTCCACATTACTACAACCAATATCTGAATACTAAATATTTTCATCTTCAAAAATATTATTACTTGCTAAAAATAAACTTTGTGGGTTGTTCAAATTCTGACCAATATCTTCGAACTAGTTTTCTGCAATCTTAACATGTCCCTAGAATCTACAATTTGTTGCTTTGTGGTCAAACTTCCCACAATGAAAGCAATTAAAATTAGTATCTTGATAAAATTTGCCATTACCTCTTCCATGATTAGAGGACCAAGAATTATTGTTTCTCCATTGATTGAAATTGCAACGTCCTCTTCCTCTAAAATTGGCATGACTTCTTCCTCTAAAATTTCCTCTTCCTCTATTATTGAAACCATCACAATCTCTATCTTCTTCAACTTGACTACATTCTATTATAATTAGAGATGAATATATGTGTTGGCTCGCTTCAGACCAATTTTTTTTGTCTACTTCGCATAACGTTTGACTGCGGCTTGCATAAGAATCGAACAAAATTTATTTAATTAAATTAGTATAAATAATATTTTTATAAATTCATTTTTTAAAATAAGTTATATTTATAATTTTAAGTACAAATCTATTGGAAATACAAATGATTTTGTGATTGAGCTGCAAATAAAAGAACTACTTTTGAATTAATAGAAATATTAGAGAAGAAATGTTAATATACAAGTTTGTTTAAAAGAAACATACCACAAGATATATATTGGTATTGTTGTATTTTAGAAATTTAAGTCGGTACAAATTAATTGAGTCATCTTGCATACCTACACCGGCCCATCCTACATTATTATTCCTAACTATAATGTTGAAATTCACCTGAATCTTCATTCTTTCTTGATTTATCTTTTTTGTTTTTTTCGATATTTTCCTTATATGATTTTCAATGCTTCCCTGCAACTCTACTATTGATACATTATTGGAGCCACCACATGATCATATTTAATTGGAAAGGTACATACGTAAAAAAATTTCCACCACCTTTTTGTCAGGTATATCTTTTTCATATACATTCATCTTATTAACAAGGTCGATAATACGGGTAAAATATTGTTCAACACTTTTTTAGTTGGACATCTCACACTTATCTTAATCTCTATGTAGAGATTACAACTTCGACTTTTGTGTCTTTCCTTTGTATGATAACTTTAAAGTGTTCCACGCATTTTTAGTTTTACAATTCGCAATTTTACCAAAAATATAATAGTCTACTCCTTGTTGGATTTTGTGATAGAGCCAACTAATCCTTCTTTTTATTTTCTGCACTAGCTTCATCTAAAAGCCTGGATCAATCAAGCTCCAGATATTGTGAGCCTTTAAATAGGTAATTATCAACAACTACCAATAACTATAATAAAGTTTTCCATCTACTTTGATACCTGACCATATAACATTATAATTGATTGTTATATCTCACTCTTTGTAACATTTTTTTTTTTGGCTATGAGAACTCTCTCGATCCTCACTCATGTTTTATTTTCTTTCTATATATGCTTTTTCTATATAGTCACACTCTTTTAGGCTCACAGTAGTAACCAGATACCACTTTGATATGAATGAGACATTATAATACCAAAACAAAGTTTACACTCACGGAAGTATGAAACAAGGAATAACTTGTTAACTCATAATTTGTTATTACATTACATAACGTTTATAAATGTTTTTATACAGGTTTCATAAATTACATTAAATAAATAAAAAAATATGACTACCTCTTAAATCAAGAGAAAATCCACAAATAAGGGAGAAATATATGGTGACGTGGTAAAACTTATTAATTTCTATCAAAAACACTCCCATTTTAATACATACATGAGGATTGTTCTAGTACCTGATGTAGACAAATTATTAGGTTAAACTAAATTAAAATTCAGTCTCTGTGCGTGTCGTTATTTTTCAGCATAGTCTTTAGATTGGTTAATGGTAAGAGAACTAATTCGTAAATTTGTGAGTACTGTAAATCTTTAGAACACCGAAAAAAAATGTGAAATGAAACCGAGTTGTCATTGATAACAGAGATCTGAATTAATTTTATTATACACATGATTGCATCTTAACTTGCCAACCAAATAACGCATAATATTGTGAAATTATTGTGATCAGACTAGTGATAAAATGAGATCAGAACAAAATTTAAATATTTCTACGAAATGCCTTCATTTGCCGAAAAAAGAATAAAGAGGAGAGACCTGTGATGGGGATAGCCGTCAAAAAATTGCTTTAACGTGAAAACACAGTAGGGCTTGCGAGCGCAGTTGGAGATAGCTAAGCATTTGCAGCACCATCTTGATACCCCCAAGAGAAAATTTTCCGGGTGGTACCACAGAAAAATGCATTATGGGGTTGCAATGCATCTTCATTGAGTATCAAGGAAATTCCAGTCTCAGGTGCAGTACTTCAGCTTGTAAACGTTAGAACCTTATGATCCAATTTTTTCTAGATTTTCAGAGACGGTTTTCATCCTTGGCCTGATCTCAGGGTCTCCCTCAGTGCATTGCAGTGCTACATGAAACACGGCTAGTACTTCTTTCTTGGCTTGCACTTCATGGAGCATTGAAGGATCGACCATTTCAGACAATGGACTTTCTTGTTCAAACCCTTTCCTGACCCACCTCACCAAATCAGGGACTTCCATGGAAGTTGATGCTGCCAGAGAAGAATCTGGGGACTTTCCAGTTAGCAATTCAAGTAATACAACTCCAAATGAATATACATCCCATTTCTGGGTGGGTCTGCAACCGGGAACCCGAGCTTCTGGTGCTTTGTAGTTGTTAGTTCGCTCTGTTTGTGATGGCTTCAAGTAAGGAAGTGCTCCTCCCATAAAACCACCAGAGGATGGGTTGTTGCCTGTGATGCTGATCAGTCTGTTAAGACCAAAATCAGAAATGTGTGGTTGAAAGTCCGTGTCAAGGAGGATGTTGGAGGGTTTTATGTCACCATGAACAAATTTTCTGGGACTGCATTCATGGAGATAGGCCAATCCCCTGCCTGTTCCTTTGATGATCCTTAGCCTGGTTGACCATGAGAAATTCGGTGGTGGTTGACCATTTCTTCCTGCATAAATAAGTAGGAGTAAATATGAACTGTTTTTAGCGGAAATTTTGTATCGGGAAGATTATAAATTTAGTGTAGAATGCAACGGATTATGTTATTTTTTGTTGCAATTAAAAATTATGCTATTGATTCAAAAATGAATTTATACAAACTTCATATAGACTGACATATTTTCTTGAGAAAGGTCATAAAGCAATTTCACATATTTTTCTAGATAATTTCAAATATACCCACTAGAATTGACTTTGAGGCGGAAAGTTTGCATGATGCTCTTAAGTTAAAAACTTACTAAATTTATAAAATAATTTCAAATACAAAAAATTATGAATTATTGGTTGGATTATCTATATCCCATATTATACACATTGTTTTCTAAGCAAAAAATTAACCTGTGTTCACAATTTCCTAGAAGAACAGAGACAGAAAAACAGTATGAAAACAGCTCTGGAAGGGACTGGGTAATCAAGTAAGAAAGTTTAGCCAAAAAGAAATTATTGAAACAAGGAAAAGTTACGTTTTCTACTGGGAGTCAAAGACCAAGGAAGTTCCGCTACAATAAATAAATAAATTAATTAAAAAAAAAAAAAAAACTAGAAGTTCAATTTTAGCTGCATGAAGTAAAGGCACAAAAGTGGTCTACAATTCTACAAACACAAGGCTCTGTACAAAGCTTACTTTAAGAAATACGGTCTGCGGAGTTTGTGATAACTGAGAAACTGGAAGTATGCGTATAAAAAGGAGATCCAAAGAAGTAGATAAAACTAAGTGAAACACAGACAGCACTAGGGAAATGAGTTGAAACTGTGAAACAGCAACTTTTCCACCTAAAGTTTTGGTTTGTTAAGTGGCCCATGTGCAGTAAGTGAGCTAAAGATCTAGAAGCTCATGGTCCCCAACATGAGTGCCACTGCCATCACATTTCCCAGACACATGGTGAATGTCTTACTTTCTCGTCGGATGTCCCCAATGCGATGTCATTAACATTAGCACTGTTGTCTCACCAAACACTTTCTTGGATCTAACGCCCCTTAGCAATAATAAATAAACATCTAACCAAACTGCTCATCTAGCCATACACTTATACCTCAAATAAATTAAATATAATGCCATTTCTTTATTTGTACCGAGACAAGTTAAAATTTAATATTTGCACATTTGGACCAGTTAACCTACCATTTTGGTCCCATTGTCCCACAAATCTAAAGCAGAAACGACAATTCTATTATCCTAGCAAAAAACAAACACACACAATGAAAACAACTCAAAATTGAAGAACAGCAAACCCAAATAGTTTCATGTTTCCCTGAAAGCATATTTTATTATTATCACTTCTCTGAACAAAAACATGTTCAATTTATATTGATACCAATCCTTTCCAAAACGGACATTTTTTTTTTCTGGCTAAATTAAGAAGGACAACAATTAATCTAATCAGTGAAAAACACAGAAAATAACATGCGGACAGAACCTCGTTTGCACAGTTAAATGACTCTTCTAACTAGTGAAAGCCAAAAACTGAGTAAAAAAATCCGGGAATAAGTTCACAGGCTTATTATATATCAGCTTCTAGAATAATAATTCAATTATTAGTCCCAAGTAGTGGAAACATTCCACCATTAGTGATAAAAAAAATTATACTGTGATGGGTAATAGTGCCTAGAGTTGCTAATGCAGTAAGCTATTGTTGCACTTTTACTTTTGATTAATATATTTTCATTGGTCGAATCGGTGATAATGCTATATTAAATATTTTCTAAAAACTTACTTATTGCTGGATTAATAAAAAACAATAACACCAAATTTTGTAAAAAACCAATGTGTCAGTGAGGTTGGAATGGTAGATGGTCAGGCCTTAATTAATTCTCACTCCCTTTTTTTCTTAAAAAAAATCTCATTTGGTACAATACCATTCATTTGACATAAACAAACGGAATTGAGTAAAACGAGCTTCCTTTATCTTGAGTTGCCGAATATAAAAATTCACCCAATTATTATCTGTTATCATTATTTTTTTTATTACTATTATTATGCAACTCTATTTACTAGACATCCCATTTTTGTCTGTGTAACTGGGAATAATAATCATCACTACTGAGAAATGACCCCAAACATCAAAGACCCTAGTCATTGGAATGCAATGAAGAAAATAAACGATCGAAAACAAAGGGAAATAATGAAAAGATGGATAGAATGTGAAAGAAGACACTCACCTCTAAGGGCAGTGGCCAAATTGCCATTGGAGATGAAATCACTGATCAAAAGCTTCTCATCAGGAGCCCAATAATATGCTCTCAACTTCACAATGTTGGGATGCTTGACTTTGCCAATGGCTTGAACCTCAGCAGCAAACTCCTTATACCTCTGTTCCCCACCCTCCCCCAATCTCCTCACAGCCACAGGCACCCCATTCCCCAGGACAACCTTATACACAATCCCTAACCCACTCTTCCCCAACACATATGCAGAAGCCCTCAACAACTCATCAAGTTCAAAGTTAAAACCCTTATCAATGGCCACCAAATCCCCTTCCCCTCTCCCACCCTCCCCCTCTTCCTTCTCCACCTCCTCCACTTCAGAATCATCACTCTTCATCCCATTACACCAACAACACAAACTAGCTTTCTCGTTCTCCCCACCAAACTTCCTCTTCAAAGTGCAACTACACCCATTGGACTTGCCCTTCCTCTTCCAATAAACATACACCACCACAAGCCCGATCAAGGCCACCCCGGCCGCGTCCGCCACCGAGATCAAAATAATCAAACCGGGGCTCAGCCCCTTCCCAGATCGGTGCGCCGCCGGTCCACGAGAACTGGGACCACGCCCCAATTCGCTGGGTGCTAAACCTGTGCACGGTTTCTGCAAAGGAAACCCACACAGGTTCGGATTGTTGAGAAACGCAGTGGGACCCTGGTTCGAAAACGACCCCGTCTGGGGAATCTCACCGTTCAAGTCATTGTTCCGAAGATCGAAACTCACCGTAACAGGCAAATTCCCAAGAGATTTAGGAATTTTACCAGATAAGTGATTGAACGAGAGGTTTAAGGTTCCAGTTAGGGTTTTAAGCTCCCCGAGTTCGTCCGGGATCGAACCTTCCAGAAGGTTCGATGACAGGTCGAGCTGGACAAGGTTTTTCAGCTCTGGCCAGGGACTCGACGGAATGACGCCGGAGAATTTGTTACGGGCGAGAATTAGTCGCTGGAGCTGGGAACAATTTCGTAGTGTGTCGGGCACTGCGCCGGAGAGAGCGTTATCGGAGAGGTCGAGGTTTTCGAGGCGAGGGAGGGTGCAGACGGAGGCAGGGAGGGTGCCGGAGAGGTTGTTACCGTGGAGGAAGACGCTGTGGAGCGCGGTGGCGTTGAATAGCTGCTCCGGGATGGCGCCCCGGAGGGCGTTGGTATGGAGGTTGAGGCGACGGAGGTAGAGCAGCGTGCCGAGCTCCGACGGGAGGTAGCCACGGAGGCCCCTGCCGGAGATCGCGATGCCGACAACGCGCGGCTCGAGCTGGCCGGAGATGTTGGCGCACGTGATGCCGGACCACCGACAAGGGGTGGCATCGGCGTCGTTCCAGTTGGAGAAGGCGGCTGCGGAGGACGCGTCCACCGCCAATTTTAGCGTGAGAAGCGCGATGCCGTCAGAGGAGAGAGCAACGACGGGGCGAAAGAAGAAGAGGAGAAAGATGAAGAGTGTAACGGTCATTTAGAATGCGTTGTACGGCACCGTTTGGAAGAGAAATAAACTGGTACGGAGCTTTGAGTTCAGTGTTGGAGAGTGGAAATGCAGAAGAAAGTTTTTTTTTTTTTTTTTTTGTTGAGGCGTAAGAAAGAAAGCATGTTTTGTATTTTTGAGAGAAATGGGAGAAGAGGACGAGATTTTAATTTGGTGGGGTCCAATTCCCGCCAAAAAGATAGAGAATTAAAACACAGAAGAAAGAACACAGTGAAGTGAAGTGAAAGAGAAGCAATTGCTATTTGGGAGAGGACGAAGAATTTTGTTTCATTCATTTGGGTACAACTTCAGATTGGATCATTTGATTTGGAATTTGTTTGAGTTGGTGATGTTGTTGAAATGTGGTTGATCATTGTGCTGTAGTTGGAATCGTGGACTCTCAATACTTTTTTTAAAATTGTATAACAACAAATAAAGACAAGTTTTTATTCACACGAAACTTGGTGCATGTGAAACATTAATTCTTTCAAAGTTCTTATTTGTTTCTATTGTGTTTCCTTTGTGGACTTTTTTTTTTTTAAGGATTTTGTGTACCATAGTTGAATATAATAAAATACTTATAACATTGCACCACCATTTGAATCCATGACCAATTTATCTATTTCAATTTTCAACAAAGTCAACTTTTAACAATTTAGTTTGCCAAGTGTTTCACTTTTAACAATTTAGTGTCTTTGAATTTCAGTTAAGTAAACTTTTATTTCTAAGGTTTTTAGTTTCATAAACCGAAAAAAAAAATGTTACTAGTAATGATGGATCATAGATGCATCGGCAAAACCAAAGGACTTCAACCAAACGCCACTCATAAACATTCATAATGGCAGGGTTACCTCCTGCATTGAAGATTAAAACACTTCTTTGTACGTCACATTTATTTTCAATTTTTCTTAATTGGGTACAACCGAAAAGCCCATTTTGCCATAATTATTCATTCTTTGAATGAAACTATACGTGATTATTGCATCTACTTCACAATCATGCAAAAGAAACTTAGAAGCTACAACATATGGCCACACGAACTATAATGCAATTTTTTTCAGTATTTCTTGTGCGTATACTTTCAGGAATGATTTGCATCGGCAAAAGATAGAAGAACTTTATGCATGCCCAATGATATCTTCCCCTGTTTCAGAAGAAGACAGCTTAAATTCGCACACACAGAATAATTAACACTTTTAAGAAAGAAAATAGATTAATAAAAAGCTTTGCTTTATAGTCAAGGGAAATAGTTGGTACCAAATGGCTTCCAACTACACAAAACCAGCAAATTAACTCAAACAGTTATTAGATCAGAAACATAGGTCCCGCACCTTAATAAATGAACTCAAGAAAATGTTGCATTTGTTCTGTCATTAGATCTAATAGTTCTAGAGTATTCCATTCATTCATCTGTGAGAACTTTGCCTTTCATTTGAACATGGACAAAACCAAAATTAAAATCCAGTGTCTTGATGTGAAGAAAATTCATGTGAACTTCAAGTGATATATAGATGCAGTGTTGTTGCGGAAATAAATCCAGAACCAAAAAAAGACTTAGGTTTATTGTCTTGGTATGTATAATATATTGCCATAAACAACTTTGCCCGAGGAGCAAGACATTAATGTGTTGAGAAAAGGTCAACGTGCCACTTGATGCGTACATGAGTTATTAATGCACCATGTGCACATAGCATATGTAACTCAAGTTGGTTTCAGACCTCTCACTTTTCATTTTCCAATTCCGCCCACCACCTTCGCTCCTTGGGATTTTGTTTTTTTATCAAATCCATCCTGAATGAGAAATTCATCAGTTTTCTTATCTACAAAAGGAAAAATGGTCCTCGTTGAATCTTTGGTATCAAACTATCTCAATTTCCAAACTTTATGATACTTTAAAAGTGTCAACTATGCCGAAAATTAAAGAAATTACTCACTATTTAACAAATTGTATTCATAATGATGCCGCATGGGACATCAAAGTCGTCATAATATTGGGGATTGGGGAATGGATAATAAAGTGTGTTGAATAAGTACGAACAAACGAATTCCCCGTGGTTCATTTCAATCTCAACACGAAGGCAAAGTCTCCCATAAGAATGGAACAACAGAACAGATTAATCCAACTTGGGGCTTTTTTACTTTTCTTAGAAAGTCGATGCATATATAATACAGCAGCACAACGTAAGACTTGATTTATTACCCAAGAGAACTGGCCATAAAACTTGTGAATAAATCATGTGAAAATATTTCCTTATTTGATTACAAACTAAAACCCATTTTTTCATACGGAAATTAGTACAAAAAATAAAATAAAAAATACAGCGGCCTGAATGTACAGCATCAAATTATCAGGTTACCAATCTTATAGTATATCATATTACCTTTATCCTGCCACCAAAGTAAAGAAATAATATCCAAATACAAAGTAAAGGAGGGAATAAGTTCGGTTTAAGGCTAGAACAAATTTGGGGCTCAGATTTCCAATTATTCTCAAGTATCTTTCCAACAAAGCAACAGTTTGGACAACCTTCTACCTACGATCTGAACCACCTACAAAAGATCTGTTCTTTTGTAGTTTTAAACGCTTGCATAAAATAATTAAATCATACCCATACAATTTAACCCTCCTCATGTGTTTTGTTCTACGTATGAAAAAGTGAGCCCTTTTGGTCAAGCAAAAAGTTGACACTGGCTACCTTTTCATGCTGTGCTAGGTCTTGGAATCATTCACTTCAGTGATGATGTCGTTCTCTTTTTCTTTTAATAAGACTAAGGCTTTCAGATTACTTACTGTCTCAAGGAGAAAGATAATTTCACCAATATTTCATCAATCAGAATTCTTAATGTCGGAAAATATCAGAGACTCCCTCTACTATGGGGAGTAGATTTTGAAAGACAGTCCTTAATCCAATGGAGAGAATATTAAGAAAGGATGCCTTCTAAAAGGCTAAGTTTTTTAATAGACAGGGCATAATTCGTCCAGTAAAGTAGGTAATATTCTCCATTCCTATATGCACTATGCAAACTAAAAGAGTGCCAGAGATGAGTGAGCATTTTATAAGTTTGAGGAAAGCTTCCCGCGAACTCTATACACACAGACTTTTTGTAACTATTTCCTCATATGCACTGATATGATACATATCGAATACGGTCATACTATTGTTTTTAAAAAACTATATTAGATAAAAAAAACATGAAAGATAAATATATAATATATGTATGCATTAAAATTCATAGTAAATATATAATTGCAATACTACAAATGCGAACTAATAGCATACTTCTTAGGCTATACTAAAAAAAAAAAATTATAAATCACTTCCTGTTGTCCACAATATCACTCCTTCATTAAAATCTCCATTAAGAATACCATTTCAATTTTTGTATAGCAAGCGTACAGTCAAAATAGGCTTGGTCCAAGGGGCGGGCCTGCTTGATACAAATAGTTTAGGTGGCCCATCGGGCGGTTAGACACCTCTAACCAAGAGACAAATGCTTCTATGTTAGGTTCTATTGGATTTTCACAACATTTTTAAAGACTCGGAAGATACTTTACAAATATGTATTGGTGAAAGTATCCAACAAAGCACTAAAATCATTTACAGATATATGAAGCAAATTAAAAGTATCAGTGTTTCATAGATTTCCTCAACAACAGTTTACCACTAACATGTTTTGTACGCCAGCATGATATTACCATTGGATGATGCAGATATTAACCAACATAGCAAGGAGAAAACATAAAAACAACTATACTCAGAAGTCAGAATGTTGGAGTTGGGGAAGGGCAATCAGGGAAGGTGAAAAGGCCCGTGTTCACTACATAATTAAACACATTCATGACTCATAAAAAATATATCTCTCGTGTGTTTCTATAAAAATTATCTCTCATGAATTTGTATAGACTAAGGATTTGAAGGATGGCAAGAATCAGAAGCTTGGTATAATAGTTTATAGAAATAATTAAAGTAAGAATAGTACAAAACGGACAAAAAGAAAACAGGGGGGAACCTGTAGAAACATGTGATGCCAAAAACATGTCCACAACAGTGTAACCTTCCACAAGTGTGGGGAACATTAGAAATACTTAACAGCAAACAATCCTGAATTCAGAAGGTCAACTAAATTCATACATTCAGACTTTGAGTCAATTTATGAAGCAGGTGCTTCAGAGCTGGAGCTGACATTTTTAGACATTGAGGTGGAGGGTGGAACATAAATCCGTGCCTTCTTAAGAATTTCAGCAACAATCCAATGTTTATGCTTGCTCAATGGCCTAGAAGGATTTAGTCGAACCTAAATAACAGGGAAAAATCAATAGATGTAGTAGCCTTTGGGCAAAACAAGTGTACTACTAATTAAGTGATGAGAATAAGAGGCACAACAATATAAGTGATAAACAAATTAGATGGATAAGTTCATGTTACTAACTTTGTCACCAATGTTGCAGAGGTCGTTCTCATCATGAGCCATGAATTTGGAGGTGCGCTTGACATAACGGTCGTACACCTTGTGGTAGAATAGTCTATCCACTGCCACCACAACAGATTTCTGCATCTTATTGGAAACTACCATTCCTACTACCTGCTTCATTTTCTCCTCCCAACCTGCAACACACCACTTGAATCTTTTTAAAATCGATAACATTAATTACACATTTGAACTTCATGGGCTGGAACCAGGGATGTACACAAGCAAATATTCGTCCAAAACTCGCAAAATTTAAATCCCTACAGACGGTACTTAAAATATAGCTCCCAGCAGCCAAATCTGATCCTTTAGTCCTCACCAACAAGACAGATGAAGGACACAGTACACAAAATTGCAAACTCAGTACGTATTATGCAAGAACAAGACCTTGCACACCACCAGACAGAAGAAAAATACTGACCAACTACACATGATTTGTAGAAGCTGTTACAGACAAAATTGTTTTCTATTTCCTTTTTATAAGTTTACCTATAATTATGTTACCTTATTTTATCTTTACTTTCTGTTTTGAAAATAACTATATTTATTTAGGGTCCATTTTGATAAACACCTTACTTAAGGACATAGGGAACAAGTGTCTGTTTGGATAAATTTCTCTGAGTACTTAAAGAAAATAATTAAAAGGAAAAATACGAGAACAGTTTCTTCAAAAACTACAATTAGCCCATACCTATATAAATTGGTAGAATCCCTCTCTTATTAACTTCTTAAAGGTGTTTATAAAAAGTTTATCCCATCAGACCCTGCGTGCTTAATTTCATATGTACTAGTGTACACGTTGTTTATATAATTGACAATAAAATATGATTACACTAGTTTCCATATATGCAATAAGTTGTTTACATGAAGTACAATACTTTTTAGAAAAAAGGAACAAGTTAGAAACAGTCGACATTCATAACTCATAAGTTCTCTCAAGAAATTTGCTTCGATGTTTTTTTATGGATCATAAAATAAAGGAACAAATAGACTGCAAGAATCCAACTAACAGTTCTCCTGAAGAACATTCCTAAGGCATCAAATGTCACAAATATATTACGAGAAAACAACTAGTGCATAAATGTCTATATGAAAAAGTCTAAACATCTTGCATACACGCATACAAACTCTTAAAATTTAACCTTACTCATACAATCATTTGAAAATATAAAATAAAAATAAATAATACAGTCGCATTTTTTATAATTACATTATAAACAATAAATGAGATTGAAAAGGATTTTAAAAAAAAGAGAAACACACGAATCTGTGATTATCTCAATCAGATAACTTCAACAGTAACTCTCACTCAGATATCAATGTTGGGAGGAGGTGAGGGATATCACCCGGACTGACAGTGTAGTTCAATTCCACACAAATAAAATGCTCAAAAAATAAAATCGCATAAATATTGGGAGAAATTGCAGGGTTAACGAACCTCGAACAAATCGAAAGCAACGAGCAGTGATGAAAATTATTCCCAAACCGGGAAACGGAGTCTATTTCAAGGAAACTTTTCTTGGTGTTGTCCGTCGCGGTGGCGGCGACCGACCGGAGGAGGAGGTGGAGCTGCGGCAGAGCCCTCTTCAACTGAACGAAATGACAAACAAGAGGAGTGAGAAGTATGCGATTGGAACCTACGCTACTAGGCTTAAACCCTTTGTATGGACAAATCAAATGTTAAGTGATTAATCTATAAAATTGAAAACAAAAAAGTATTCAAATTTTTTAAATTATCAATTATAATTCTCTTTAGTCTTATTTTTTTTTTTTTGTTTTAAACAGATATATAAAGTTGTGACTCCACGAAAAAAATACAAAATTAGGGATACAAATATTTATATAAAAAAAAAAAAAAACACTTATGTTTCATAAAAGATTATAATAAAATTGTAAAAACTACACAAAGTCATAATACACAATTCAAAATATTTAAGTTTCTAAAAATACTTATTTCATATTTAAAAGTATTTATCATTGTATTTAGATCTTTATATACATTTAATATAAATATTAGTTTTTACAGATAGCTAGAAAATAAATTTATAAAATAAATAGAATGTTACTATTTAATATTAAATTATTATATAATTATAAAATTTTAGTTAAATAACATTAATTTTCGAAATTCAATTATACATTAAATACAATTTTTTTTATTATATTATAATTTTTTATTCTTAAGACCTTAAAATAATCATTTTGATTTCGGTAATAAAAATATTATATTGAATTTATAACAGTTCATGGTTAAATGTAAAATAATTACTAAAGATAAATTAGTATGGCTATTATTATTATTAATATTCAGAAAAAAACAGTAAGATATACAATATAGAATGTAATAATAATACTTTTTATTTTTTAAATAATTATGACTTGTAAGATTTAAGATTCTTCTTTCTTTTGGGAGTCTAATCTGCAAAGATTTTAACTCTCACTAGAACCACATTTCATTGATCTATCTTTTATCACTATTATCACTATTTTTTATCATTATGTGTTATATCGATCATGAATTGATCACATAAATTAAGTAAATTTTGAAGTAAAAATTTAAATTCTCATGTTAAAAAAATTAGTTGAAATTCTGGCTAATAAACTACTTTTATTGTTGAGGTATTTTATCATCGACGTAGATCTACTTATTTCAAGACCATATATTTTTCTCTTATAAAAAATTATTGTGATTAGTAACTTAAACCCGTAGTTTGATAGGAATATGTCAAAAGTCCGTCGTAGTTTTCTATTTTATAATATTGGATCAAATTGCATCAACCATTGAAAGTGTAAATTGGAAAAAACATTGTCATTACTTTCTTCTTCCTTTGTGTTTGAAACCTTTCTTTTAATTATATCCAGATAATTATCCTTCAATCTTTTTTAAGAAAATGAAAATTGGTTTGGGATTCATTTCTAAGAACCACAATACCCTTTTCTAAAATGCAAAAAAGGTAAAATTCATATCGAGAATTTATGCTCTAACAATTTTCATTAAGTATACTAAATTAAGTATGTATTTGTTATTTATTTTGGGTGCTCTATACTAAATTAAGTATGTATTTGTTATTTGTGATTAGGGTAAGTTTAATCATGACTCAATTGTTTTCTAAACTTGATTATTAAATTTTTTGTGCTAATTAGATGACTAGTTAATCCATTCAACATCGTTCCTGACTGGACGACGTGACACATAATTTTATAAAGGACCAGGATGGGAGTTTGGGGGTAGTCCAACTGCTGACATTGATAGTGGCGGATCTTCAACCAATATTTTAGGGGTGCCAAAATTTTGGTTGAATTACTCTTTTGTTCTATTTTTTGTTAAAAAATGTCAAGTTGGTCTTCTATTTTTTTTAGCCTCAATTTGGTCCGATTTTTTTAAAAATTGATGCAATTTGATTATTTTTGTTAAATTTTTTGAAGCAGAGCAATGATCTTTTATCATGACTGACTCTAAAATTAGGTCAGTTACATAAACAAAGCAAATCATCTTTATTCACAACTTCAATTTTGATTAAAAATTCTTGATCTGATTCAGAAAATTTAACGAAAAATGACCAAATTACATCATTTTTTAAAAAATCGAGATCAAATTGAAACTAAAAAAATTTGGAAGACTAAATTCACATTTTTAAACGAAAATAAAAATTAAAAGATTAATTTCAAAATATTTATATAAACTGGTAAAAACATTATATTTACTTTTTTAAGATAATAAATTTATAATTATTGTTATCATTATAATTATAAAATAAATACAAATAAATTTTATAATTTTATTATAATTAATTTTTAATTATAATAGATATAAAAATTTTGCGGAGGGGGCTATGGCCCTCCTATGTTCCTTCGTATGTCCACTTCTGGACAGTGAGGTGTTAAATTCGACGATCGAGCGATTGTTAATATGAATGAATATCTTCTTTGAAGTAATTTCACACGATCGATGGATGTCGTTCGATCACATATCTAAAAATCTTCTTCGAAATAATCTTATGCAACCAACTGGTAGATACACGTTCGAATACATATTTGGAGATCTTGGAAGTAATCTTAGATGGCTTTATGATTGGCTCAACCGAACGGACCATACAATACTTTATTATTTCCTTGAATACATAACTTTTATGATGATAAGGATATATAATATTTGAAAATCTACATTTTCAAAGCAAAAGGATAAAAACACATTTGATATTTAATGTAAATTAAGTTCAGATTAAATATTACCTCAAGCAAAACTAAATGATTTACCTCAAACACGCTCACCACGAATCCTTCTTGCGGCGAGTTTAATCTCTTGCAAAACTAAAATAGCATGGCTCTGGAAATGAATATCAATATGAAAACATAGCAACATTATAAATTAGACAAGGTTATCTTCTCACATAATCGATTAGTGACTATAATACATCAATACCTTGAAATCCTAAGCAATTTCATGAACCAACCTCTAGAATAGGACTTTCCTAATAAAAAGCTCGGTACTCTTCTGGTATTTCCTAATCTCACTGTTTCAAAAAACAATTATTATTAGAGATAGCCAACCACGAAGAAATGACAAGAAAAAATCAACTAAAACCCTAAACACTCACAGAAGACTAACGGTTTTGAAATGATAACGGTTATTGAGATACGTGATGAAATACACTATGATCAACCGATGTCCAACCAAGCCAATTGTTGTTGGTTTTTTTTTTTTTTTTTTTTTTTTTTTTTCTTCTATTTTTTTTTTTTTTTTTTTTTTTTTTTATTTTTTTTTTTTTTTTTTTTTTTAGTTTTTATCAACTTCTTCATACTTTTCAAATCTTTAATTATG
>Ga0099822_1004996_pt1 | contig 17332 bp, 13 predicted proteins | sample CowpeawhiteBW_FD_76839 | JGI IMG/M metagenome (GOLD analysis project Ga0099822, IMG submission 76839) | Root nodule microbial communities of legume samples collected from California USA - Cow pea white BW | ecosystem: Host-associated > Plants > Roots > Nodule | place: USA: California | collected...
CCAATTTTTGTAAAAATGAAGCAATATTGTCCTCCTTAGATTGAGACTCAATTTAATCTTTGTATACAACTTATGATGATATTCTTAATAAAATTGACGTTTTTATTAAATATTTATAGAAATATTTTTAAATAAGTTTTATTTTTAGTTTTATTATTAAACAAAGTTAAACCCCAAACTTAATTTCAAAAGTTAACAATTTTGTCATCATATATAAAGGCATCAAGTGTATCATATTATACAAACTTAATAAAAATTAAAAATCAAATAACTTACCACACATAAGTTTAGGAACTAAATTTGAAGTTCAAAACAACATCAAAGTCTAATGTTTTGTGTAGAATTTAAAGTTAATTTAAAATATTTATAGATATATTTACTAAAATCATTAATTTTAGTAAGAATATCATCATAAAATTTATAAAAAGGTAAATTTAGTGTCAATTTAAGGAAGGACAATATTACTTCATTTTTATAAAAATTAGGACTAAATTGAAACTAAAAACAAATATAGGGACCAAATTGAGTCACTTTGACACGTGGCACAACTGTGAAGTGACACATGTCAAAAATTAAAAAAATATTAAAAAAAATATTAAAAAATATTAAAAAATAAATAAAATAAAAAAAAAACAGAAATTGACATGTAACGTTGACTTTAACACCGTTTGGTCAAAGTTAACGGTGAGGACCAAATTGAGTCATTTTTAAGAAAATGAGAACCAAATTGAGACAACGAAAAATTTGAGGACCAAACTGAAATTTCATGATAAATAGAGGGACCAAAAGACTAATTTAACCAAGTTTTTTCCTTGAAGTGATATTTTGAATCTCAAAATTTTTCTCTACTCTTGATACCCATCCTAGTGGATCATTCCCCTCATATGTGGGCAAGTCCACCCTTGTAGTCTAGGGCCCTTGCACTTCTTCTCCTTCCTCATTTGACATACTACCATGTACAGATCTTTCTTTTTTTCTTCAATATTAACTAAGTTTCTCCCCTTCAGAAAATTTCTTGCTTTTCTTGATATCTTATAGCAGTTCTCATACTAAAAATATGTCATATGTTTATTTATGTAGATAAATAATAATACTTGTCATATGCCAAACATGCAGAAGCCATTTTTTTTTATTTAACAAAGGTCTATTACCTGTGTGAGGGAAGGTAAACTATAGGCCAAACTAAACTACAAATAGACTATACTAGAATTAGAGTATAGAATGATGTACAAAGGTGAACTCGTTTATTCATACAAAAAATTTGCCTCATATCTACTTTATTTCCATCCTTTTGTCCTATTCTAAAACATAAGGACTCCTTCACAGTTACAAAGTCTACTAGAACTAACAAGAACCACATACTCATTTCCGATCATACACACTAATGAACATGCCCCCAAATGAACAACATGTTCAATGCTTTCATGTTTCAATCATCATCATCATCATCGGTGAAGTCTGGTTCAAGGGGCTTCCTCAGTGAGCCAAGAATGTCAAGTTCAGGTCCATATCTCAGGCTTCTACCTTTCCTTGGGCTGGATGCTAGTTTTGCAGCATACATAGTGCCCATTGGAGCCTGCAGAGGTGCAGAGAAATGTTCAGTACCATTTCCAGGCACAAAAGCCATCATCATAATCTCCTTTCTCTTCAGCTCACTCGTCTCCTTTATTCTCTTATACCTGAACCATGCTGCTTGTATGAAGCATGCAGCCCAAGTCCTCCACTGATGGGAGTGGAACCTAAAAGTATACCTCAGTTGCTTGCTGTGCAACCTTCTGAACTGTGCTGCCACAAACTTCAAGTCCCCAGCAATGAGTGCAAAGGCTTCCACTTCAGTGATGGCTTTCACCGTGCGAGTTGAGGAAGGAAGTACAACCGTTGGACGAGGGTCCAAGGCCCATGGCAGAAGCTCTTCACCGCAGAAGTCACCGGAGCCAAGCCTGCATGAGTTGAAGAAACCTGTTCTGCCACCATTCGTGGTGCAAGAATCTAGGCGTCCTCTAACAATGAAAATCATCTCATTCACAAGATCACCTTCGCGAACCACACAAGCCCCTGGAGTGAAAAGAGAAGGTTTCAGCCTTTCACATATTGCATCTAGCATCCTCTCATCCATTTGATCAAACAATGGTACCTGCCGTGAACCAAAAAATAGTTCATTCTCAGTTCCTTGTTTCCCAAGAAACGCAACAATACTCTTGCAGGAGATGTCATGAAGCGATTGTTTGAAACTTTTACAATTCACAAAACTGTTTAGGAGAAAGCAAAGAGGTAGACAAAAGAACATACTTGTCGAACTAGATTGAGGCAAAGGTGGCGTTTGATGTCACGTCTTAGATCTGTGGGAAGGTCTCTGAGAATAGTTTCCTCATCAACTCCTCTTGTAGCAACCCATCTGAATTGTTCATGACGTCTTACATTTTGCTTCAGATAACGAGGGAGCTGCCTGTGACGCATCCATCTTTCCGTATCTGTTCTTCTTATTCTCCATTCTTCGAGCCGCGTGGTGGTGGATTGCAAGTATGTCTGTTAGTTGGTGAGAATTTCAGTTATATCAAAAGGATGATACTACAATGAGTGTTTTAAGCTAAAAACTTTCAAGTTCTTAGGCTTGCGGCACATTGGAACACTGACAACATAGACTTACTTGCATATTTCCAATGAGTAATGCAAAAAGCACCAATCCAAGAACTGCAATGATCACAGCAAAATTGATCTCTGCAACACGTGTGCCTGTCAAGAGATTTTGTCCCACGGAGCTGCAAATTTGACATAGTATTAATGGTTAGAATATCACAATTCACAAACTTTAGATAAACCAAGATACAAAAAAATTGTTGTGTGTTCTGATAAAAGAAAACTAAGTTACCTTAGATTCCTTAGTCCCCACCAAAGACAGTAATAGTACTTGTTGAAGAATTTTGAGGCAGTAATTTCCAAATCTAGAGCATCAGTAAAAATTCCAAATTGAAAGAAATCACTGTTCTGATCACATAGGCTTGAGAGATTGCTTGATCTTAACCAAGCAATCCTATCTGGGTCAGCCATGCTTTGGCAATCAAGATAATGATACTGGCACTGTGGGTACTGCAGTGTACAAGCTTTCTTCCAACATTCATTCTGGCGTTCAATTGACAACAGGTACCAAGAGGATCCTAAAACCTTTGTAAAATAGAGGAAGAGTTAATTTGGAAGCTATAGAACAGACAAAGTCCAACGTAAGTTCTTGTTCTTATGCAGAGAATTATTTGGAACAGTAACTTACATGACTAGCCAGCATATAGAGCATGAGATTATATGCTGCCCCAGCCCATGCTTTTTCCATCATCACCCCATTTGCCTTGACGATTTCAGATGACAGAGGATAAATAAGATACAACCTCAAGAGGTACTGGAAAATGGAAACAAGGCGCAAAACATGCCTTGAAGCAATCATTTGAGACCCTTTTAGATTTGGAATTACGGCCCAAATTAATACCTAAAATGTGTATATGAATTACAAATTTCAGAAATTTTTGAATGAGAGGAAAAATGAATGCAAATTTTGTATGAGGAAGAGATACCTGTGGAAGTGGTTGAGCAGCCACAAGATCAAGCCAGAAGTCTTTTCGCATGTAGTTTGATGCAATTTTTGAAGAGTCTATGATAAGCTCTCCTCTACCAGAAACACGAGAGGAAGGAGCAATATAAGCTGTTTGAAACCGAAAATAAATCTGAATAATGTAAAATGCATCTATCAGAGACCGGATTATGGTGAGGAACACTTCAAGACCAGTTGACATATCAATGCACTTCTCTTTCTTAGCCACTGGCAAGTAAAAGAAAAGGGGATCCACAAACAGTGAAAGCAAACATGCTGCTAAGAAAATTTTATTCCATGTATTTATTGTAGGTCCCCTTGGATCCAATATCAAAATCTGTGTTGAATCATAGTCCTCTGAGAAGACTCTGGAAAGTTCTCTTCCATCACCTGATTTTCCTATAGCATCCTTCTCAACCTTGTGTTTCTCACTCATCTCCTCATAGGCCACCAATGACAAGTGCTTTTCTTTGTTCTCCATTAACTTGTTTGTCTCAAGTTCATCTTGAAATCTGGTTACACACACACACACACACAACTGAATTTCAGCCCCAAAATGAAATGAAAAAACAATGATGAAAATAACCAAGTCCTGCAAAATTATAATCACAGAGACTTATACACCAGCATGTTACATTAAATTCTAACTATATGAGCAAGTTATATGAACAAGTTTTCAGGTTAATGTCAAAAGGAAAAAGCTTGCAAACCTCACGGATCTTGATCTATCTGAACCCATAGTTGTTGGCTAGAAGTAAAACTATTTAGTTTCACTCCTCTAGTAGACAAAGAGAACATATACATATATATACAGGCTATGGCTATTAGGTACACGAAAAGATTTGACAATTACATGCTCAACCACAAAATATTGAAACTAGTTTTCAGTGTAGTCTTTCCCAAAAATCATGTGACACAAAAGTAGTACTATGTTGTACAGTAATCTTTTTTGGGTTTTTTTCATCAAAGTACAGGTAAAACATGTGAATTTGACACTTCTAAAGCTTGTGGAGGATTCAAAGTCGTCGTTCCTTGGACTTAATGGTGAACTTGACATAGTTTTTTTCTGATATACAAAGATGAAACCTGCTCAAAGAATATGAAATGAAACATACATATGAGGTCCATGTACGTTGAGCCACAAAAACTGTCTTCATTTTTTTTTTCAAATCAATTTTAATATCCATGGGAAATTTTAAGGTGCAGTTAGGGGAAACGTATCATTGAAAAGCATCACATTCAAGTTCAATAATGTTGTTAAATAATACAAGTAGAAAGGGAAATACCATAGCCAGAAAAATGAAAAAGATGAAAAGAATACAGGGGAAGAGAAATTTAACCAGGAAATCCTTGCTGTCAAAATCCCCTTTAAAAGCTATTTTTGGATTTAGTATTTGACTTCATGAACTTTCATTCCAATCTCTTGATTTGTCCTAATCAGTGAACAAAACAGTAGTCCCATTCTATTCTGAAACACTTTGTTTAATGTTTTTTTATTCATGTCATTGCATCGAAAACATTTTTCTCTTTATATTCTAAATTTTTTTATGAAGAGATTTTGACAACAGAACCTTAACCAACGTCACAGCAGAGACTGACAATTGATGTCAACCTTTCCCTCAACTGCATGCGTTGTCTGGGGACAGCCATGCATTGATATTGGAAACGTGTGTAGAATTATGCCACTATAAACTAAAGAAATGTTGCACGACACATATTTTCAATATATTCAACCAAGTTCATGTAAGTGAAGAGTTTCATTTTCTATTTGATGCATGTCATGTATAAACTAATGAGTCTGGTATAAATTTCAACTAATAGAGTTAACACATTAGAAAATGGTCATTCATTCTTCTTTAGAAATTAATTTTGGATTATTATTATGGTTGTTTATAATACATTTATGGTTCCTAGTAATTTCAATTTTTTTTTCTTTTAGTTATATGATTTTCTAAAGTATTTTTGAGTAAATTTTTTCATACATGTTGTAGAAGTTAAAAATGTGAATAGAAAAAATAAATAAATTGTTATGTAAAACAAGTTTGTGTACAAATTGAGAATTTGGTTTTGAACAATTTATAAAAATAAAAATAAGTAATATTATATTATATTATTTGAGTTTATCTGAATCAGAAATTTTGTGTGAAATTATTAGGTTGAATAGGGCATGGCAGAATAACCGTGACTTTTGGGGTGTGAGTAAATGAATACATATTGGCAACGAAAAGCTGATAGCATTAAAGCTGAAGATGGTTTTGCATCGATCACAATCATATATTTCAACCACCCAATCCAAACGAAATATTAGGAACGAATAAATGCATCAAACATATTAATAATCATAATAATAATAATAATAATATTATTATTATTTTGTTTATATTACTACCTTTTTATCTTCTAAATTTTATATATCTAACTTAATTCAGTAAATAACCTTTGAATTTGTCTTCCTCCAAATAAAGAAACATGAAATTTGTCTTTATAGTAATATTTTGAAAATTATCCTTAAATAATTTATATTTAGAGGAAGATAATAATGGTAAAAAAATTTATTTTTAAATCTGAACTCCTCAATTTTACAACAGAGATCGGAAGGAGAAAGAGACCATTGATGACACCTTATAAACCAAAATAAATTAACAATGTGTTGAGATTTGAGAAAAATAACTAATATAATGGATCAATAGAAAAAAAAAAGTCTTACAATAAGAACTAGTAAATAATTATAATAATAAGTTATAAAAAATCTGTAAAAAAAATAAAGAATTATCATTGGTAAGTTAACTTCTAACTCAATTTAAATTCGTTTAACTATCGAGTTAAGTAAGTCATATTGAGTTTCATTTACATTGAAAATATTTAAAAAAAATTTCAACTCAACTAAATTCAAACCCATGGTGAGTCGGTTTGAAAGCACCAACAAAACTTTGAATTGGATGTACAATGCAATACAATTGATTGTGTTCCCTACTTGTTTATACATTGTAATTATGCCAAATTAAAGGCTCATATCAATCAATCAAGCATATGATACTCGAATATATTTTATATTCTATGAATGTTATATATTAGGTTTTCATAACTATTCCATACAATATGTTCAACAAGTCTAGAAGAGCATTCATTTCAAAAACTTCACCTTAGTGAACAACCATCTTCCTTCTCTTAATATTCAAGAGGTATGTGTTTTTCCAACTTAAGAGTACATTACTAATACACATTCAAAGACTCTTTTAATTTTGTTTGTCTACATGGTGAATGGATACAAAGTATGTCGGTGGAAGTTCTATAACTACCATGGAAAAACCTATCATCATAGATATGGTTAATGACTAATGAGCACGAGACGAGTTCATGTCGCAAAAACATGTTTTCGACATCATCTACCTAACAAGTTGAATCGTTTAGTTACTACTAGAAAAATGATAAATATTGACCAAATTTAGTGACCAAAAATTTTAGTTACTGCTAGTCAATAAATTATGACTAAAAATTTCAGTCACTACTAGTCACTAAATTAGTGACCGAACTTATTTTTCTAAATTAGTGACTAATTTAGTGACTGAATTATCAGTTACAAAAAATTAGTGACTAAATCATAGACTATTATTAAAAAAGTAATAAATAATAACTGAATTTAATAACCAAAAAATACTAAATACTTGCGTTGGGCGCCACTAAGATCACACTCAGTGCTTCAAATACATAATGTTGTCAAATTGCCTGTGGTTGAGCGCCAACATTTATGAGGCTGAGCACCCCAGGGATGAGCGGTGGAAAAGTGGTGTTGAGCTCCAGTTAATGAGAAATAATTGTGCTGAGTGATGGAAATTGGGGTTGAATAGTGGCAATGCTAATATGTCAAAAATGCGTATTTAATCATGTTTTCTTTGAGAGTTTTGTTGGATTCCTCATTTTGCATGATAGAGAAGCATTTTTTGGTGCTTGGAGAGCCTCTTGAAAGATGTTGGGGGTGTTGGAAAGCTCTCCCACACCACCTTGGGTCTTCTCCTCCATTCATGGTTGTTTTCCCCCTTTTGGGGTTGGAGAGGATGATGGGTTGCGATTTGGAGATGGAGACGCAAATGGGAGGTGCAAGTGGAGCATGGAATGGCTGCCAAAAACCTTGGGAGAAGGCTTGCATCTTCTCTTTGGTTTTCATTTCTTCCTTATCTATTTTATTTCTAAACCCTAGGTTCTCCACCATGGAGAATTAACCCTATTTGTTGAGATTAAATGTAATTCTTGTATAACTTGTGTTATTAATATATATATATATATATATATATACATATATATATATATATATATATATATATATATACACACACACACACACACCAACAACAACAACAATATCACTACCACAACCACAACCACCACCACTAGAACCACTACCATCACCATCACCACCACCACCACCACTATTAGCACCATATCCACCAGCACCACCTTCATCACTAGCACCACTACGATCACAACCACAACCAACACCACCATCATCACCACAACCACATCCACCACCACCATAACCAACATCACCACCACCACCATAACCAACATCATCACCACCACTACTACCACTAGCACCGCTGTTTTCACGACCTTTATCACTAACATCACCACCACCACCACCAATGCCACTGTTTTCACTACCTTCATCACTAACATCACCATCACCACCAATTAGGAGAAGTTTATAATTTGGTGAAAAATATATTTTAAATTTAAATATTATAAAAAATATACTGAAACTCTACTTATTTGTGTTAACAAATTTAAGATCAATTTAATATATTTAATTTTTTTTCATCGAAGTCATTATCATCCATCTAAGTCTAATATAAACTAATTTAATGACCATTAAAGAGGTTTACATTCTTTCATAAACATGTATTTATTATATTATGATTTTTTTTAATTTCTCACTGATTTATTTTAAATTTTATTATTTGACTAATGACATTAAATGAACGGGTGATTTTTTATTTAAAAAGTAAAAAATTAATATCTAATCAGATTAAATTCATGAGAAGTAAATTTTATATCAATACATTGTGGTTAACTAAATTATTTAGTTTCACAAATTTAAATTTCTACTAAAAATTTTAAAATTTTTGTCTTACGTTCTTGGCGGCGGTTCATTGTGTGCTCTAAATTTTGAGTTTTATTGTTTGCTCGAAACTCATTCTTCTCTTCCTCTATTTTTTATTCATCTTCCAACTATATGTCTCGTTCACTAGCATTCTTCCAGTCGTGTGGCTTTCTCTCTAGCCGTGACTCTCTTCTCTGGTCTCACTCATCGCTCTAGTAGGTGGAGCTCTGGTAAGTCGCAAGTCCCTTTTCTGGTCTTTGACACTTATCGTTATCTGCATTCTAATTTTGACATCTCCAGGATTGGGGTCCACTCATTCTACATTGCTTCCAATCTCTTCACAGCGATTCAATCAAAGTTAGATTATCTCACTTTTTGACCTATGTAAATTAGGGTTTAGTTCCTGTTTGATTAATCTTTTTGAAATTGGTTTAATTATTTTTCCTTTTGTGTATAATTGAGGGTTATTGTCAGTTTGAGGATTTTGGTTTTGATGGTCTCCTATATGTATTTGGGTTTTAAAAGGCATAAGTAACATTCTTTGATATATTTGTTTTCCAAGAGCAATGGTGCTAGGTAAGGAAATAATTTTGGGGTATGTATCTCCATGTTCATTTTTTTTTTCTTTATTTAGTGCTACATATTACTTGTTTAGTTTTTGTGGATAAGGTCTTTATTTCTATTTTTTTGGATTTTTTTAGTTCTTAGCCTGATTAAAAATAGTTTTGTCTAAATACTTTTATAAGCTTTGAATTTATTTAACCATGCTTGAAAATTTTGGATCATTTATTGTATCCTTTCCTTTGATCTTCCATCTCTATGGTTTGGTTTAATTAGATAAATAAAATGAAAAGTGAAGTTGAGGTAACAAACAGAGAGCTTCTTGGCTTTAGATATTATAAATAAATGTTATGTGGAAAGGAGTGTGTGTGAGAGGTGTGAAGATTTTGAGAGAGACATGGAGTGAGCATGACAAGAATTAGAGAGGAAGAAGGATGGAGAAGGGGACCTGGGCATCCCCAGTGAGAAATTTTACCGCTTATATGTGACAAAATCTAAAGAAATCAAATCATATTGACCAAAGAAGAAGTTAGACAGGTAGCTTCGGTCACAACATCAGTGTGCAAATTAATGCCTCTTACCAATACATCTAATAACAACATTAATTCTCATTTTCTCGGCAAAAATAATGTTGTCATAGGAATAAAATTTGAAACATTTGTTCAACGCCGAGAAGAAGCCCAACTACATCAAAGTAATGAAAGATCTTCAGAAAACTCTTCTATTACTTCCATTGATGATAATGAAATATATAGTGTTGTTTTTGGAGGAGGAAATAAGGGGAATGTATATGGACTTGGTGTATTGAGCAAAAATTTTACTCCTACATGTGCTCACTCTAGTACCAGCCAAGCTCCAATGGTTCATCAAATACAAGAAATGCGTGAAACTATTTAGAAATTAAATGGTGAACTGAAAGCTAAGGACAAGACATTTGAAGAAAAGATGGCGCAGTTGATGCAAGATAATGAGCAATAGAAGGAACACATACGCCAACAAGAAGAGCATAAGAAACTTGTTTTACAACACATCTAGTTGAAGAATATTATGTCAGACGCTTCTCCTCCTAACAATGGAGATGATGTAGTAGACCATTGTATTGATGGTAGTCCACATGAATATTAGTTAGGCTGAATTGTATGATGACTTTTAAAACTTGTAGATGTATTTAGAACTAATTTCATTTTGGTTTTATGTTGGATCATGTATTAAACTACTTTTTACTATATTATATGTTGGAGTTTATTATTATTTAGTAATTAAATATTTTGCATTTATATGTAGGTATAAAATTGAATATAAGCAGGTTGATTTAGCCACCAATACTATTTTAATTAAATTAAAAAAAACATACCTATTTGTGATTGAATAAGCGACTGAAAATCATTTTGTTAAATTAAAATTTGTTCCTATTAGCCACCAAATTAGCGACCAAAAGTTCAGTTGCAAAATTGGTCTCCAATGCTTACCAAATTTTTAATGACTGAATAGAATTATAATTTCAGTGGCTATTTAGTCATCGATTTTAAAATCACTAGCTAACTGCTTTGCGACTAGAATTTTCGCTACTATTTATTTTTCGTGGCTAATTCGATGGCTAATTCGGTGACTAAGGATGTTAGCCACCAATTTCATAACCGGCTAAAATGCTTTCTTCTAGTAATGTATAGTGGTTAAACATTTTCGTTTCTTTGGTGTTATAAGCTTTATCATTTTGAAATGAAGTACTATAATTCTTCATTTATGAAGCCTGTAACAACTTAGCTTTTTTTTTGTTGATGTGACAACTCAATTTATGAATTTTGTTAAATTGTAAATATAATTAAACTTAATTTCTATTTATATTCTTAAATCACAAGAATTGGAATTCTCTAACATATATTAATTCATAATATTAAATTTACCATTGATGATGTCTCGTTTGTGTTTCAGTAAGTTGAACTATTTCACTCAAATTTCATGTACTAATGCAGTTAGTATCTCCAAAAGATTGGGCATAACATTTCAAAATTATTAGATGAAAATTACGATGTCTCTATTTCGATAAATTGAAGTTAAAATAGAGATTCACGATCTGATTTATCAGATTTTCTTCCAATTATTACAAATGTATTGTGTGAATAAATAGAGAAGCAACCACCAATTCTGTTTCGTTGAACATGGAGTTGACCGAAGATAGTTTGGGGTCATAATAACAAACTAACAATGTATCAGTTTGTGATTTTAATAGTTTAACCAGAATATTATCCAATGGTAATTAATTTTAAAAAAAATTAAAGTATTAACATCTCATTAAAACTTTTAAATTATAAAAATTAAAGAAATTAATAAAACAATAGAATTGTAAAAATAACTCAAATGATAAAAAATCATAAATCATTTTCAAATGCAATTTGTTAGCAACTATTTGCTTAAATGTCCCTCCTTAGCTTTGCCTCATCAAATTAACCATAAAAACGACACAATAGTCCATTAGACATCAAGGAGAAGTGAAAGTGTAGGAGAGTTCTTAAATATATTTTTAAAGCTGTAAAATTGCTTTTAATTGAAAATAAGTACAAGAGAAAATATTTAATACTTAAAACTTATCTAAAAAGAAAATTCAAAATAAAACTTAGTACGAGATTCTTAACGTCGTCATCCATAAATTACATTTTTTTTTTACATTCAGTGAAACTAACTTTTTGTTTAAAATTAAGTAACCAGACATCTTTTTTTCACACCATCACCATGACAAGACAAGATATTTGACAAAAGTTACAGACATGAACCATAAGGTGTTATCATAGTTTTTAATCTTGTCAAACCTTACAGATCGTTAGCTACCCACATTAATCCTTTTTGACATCTACATTTCCAGGTTTAACAGGATCTGCTGGATTAGGTTCAGCATCTGCCTCAGCCTGCCAATAACAGCAATTTTGTAATGTCAGTTCACATTTGAATTCATGGAAGCTTCATATGCTAAATCATCAAAACAAAATTGAAAGCATGCGCAAACGTCAACACAAGCATTATGCACTGGATGCATGAGGCAAGCACAAACTAAAAAGAAAAAAACAGAATCTATCATGTCATGAAAGCACCAACACACAACACAACTAGAATGGTCACTACCTGTTATAATATTGCATGTTTGAGAAAAACAAATAATTGACAACAGAATAGATTATTTCTCAATTGGGAGATGCATATCATCACCAATAACAATAACCCTCGTCAGGCAAGCCAAATATTATACTGGAGCAGACAATTGAACATCACCCTAAAATTGTTCCGGACATAATAGTATCTTTGCAAATGACTAACCCCCAGCATCATGCATGAAGTAACATAAGATAAAAGATAGTAGAACAGACATCAATTCACTCAAAATTATCATTGATTTGACCAATTATACTTTCATTACCCGTCAAAACAAATTATGTAGTACCAAATATAATAAAGTTGAAAATAATACAACCAAATCTTTTTTCATTCAAATTTGCAAGAATATTCTCATAGGCCTGGGCACAAAATTCTACTGTTAATCCAGGAATTCCACATCAACCACCCTATTCATTAATTAGGATTAGGTTTTCCTCTTTCCCAACTCTTTTAGGCACAATGTTCAACTTCTTTAACTCTGAGGCATCTATTTTCACTTGGAACTGGATCAGAATGATAAAGGAAGGCATATCAATATTCAAATTTTACAGAATTCAAGTTCTAAATCCCATTGCCGGCGACAGCTTTCAGAACAAATCACCAAGAAAAAGAAAATTTGGAACATTATGCACAGTGAATACTTCTTCACATGCATGTCCGTGTCGGACACGTGTACAACAGGTGTCTGATATCCTGCTAAGTATCGAATTCAAAAAATGTCTACATAGCACTAATGAGAGTAGATATGGTGATCCTTTTTTAAAAGTTGGAAAGTCAAACATATTTTCTCTTTAACAAACAAACCATTTATTAGATTTGTCTTTAAACCTAAATTAATGGTATTTTATTACAACCATGATGATTAATAAGAGCATAAAATTTCATGACTTAAATTCTCTTTTTATTATTTTGAATTCCATCTCTCTTTTCTTTACAATTACAAAAGTTTTATTTGTTCTGATTACTAGGTTACATTTGAAAATAGATTTTCAAGTGGTTGCATGAAATTCCAAAAGATTTTTCCTAATTATATTTGACTATCTAATTCTATAGATGACTTTAAGGATATAAATCTTGATTGTCTGCCAATTTAAATTGTTTATAATAATATTCAATATATATAGTCATGTCTTACATTTTGAGAATTATTGTTGTCACAGTGTGTGTCCAGTGTCTATATAAGTGCTTCATAGCAACAAAGAGTTAATAAAATTATAAATTCCCGTGGTTTGTGGTTCTTTCAATAACTCTAATAAATTGAAAAACAATGCTCCATAATCCATATTTCTGGCATGAATTCCCATGACCCCTCTTATACTTTATTTAAAAAAATTCTACACATAAAAACCTAGAGTACTGAAAAAACCTTGAGCTTTAAGTTCAATGAATTGGTTATTCCAAATCATTTAGGAAGGCATTAGTTGAACTAATGGATTTGTAATGTGTTTCTAGTTACTCTAAAAACATCTCAATTCCCTGCCCCATATGTTCCATAAATTTTAGTCATATGTATCTATCCATGATTCACACACAATATTCAGAATGTTCTACATAGCGACATAGTTGTCAGTCATTGCACCACGCAATACAACCACACTCTTTAATCATGGGATGGCTGATGTTCCTAAGAGGTAACCCCACCCAGAGAATGACACATTGTGATGCCAACACTCCCAAATGAAAGCTCAACTTCTCACCACATAAGCGGTAGCTGACATCAGCGTTAAATAGCCACTATAGCAGACGGCGACACCTTCAACTGTTGGATGACTTCAACTAAATGTCCGCTATGCTACTATAAGCTTTCCTCCATTCTCAGCTATCCACAACTGATAACACTAGCTGAAAGGAGACTCACATTCCCCAATCCTCACAGGTTGTATAAACTATGCATAAGGCCAATGAGGAATTCAAAACACAGCATCACATTGATTATTTCTGCTTCCTATAGACTAAAAGACAATAATCATCCTTATTATTCAGGATGAAATCATATATTACTCCACCCTACCATTAAACAACAGAATCTCCCTTCCAAACCTCCAAATTGAGCCATTCCGGCAAAATCTTGTCATTGTTAAGCACAAGAAGAACTATTTCAAAGCCATATACATCATGGTTTCTGATTGTCTTTTACATGCAAAGGTTAATTATCAACATCTTAACATGTTAGTATAGAATTTAAAACCTGCTATGCCCTTTTACTACCAAATTACCAATCAACCGTATATCTCCTTATTGGTTGGTAAAATACAAATGAACAATGCATAGAAATTAAATTTTGCTATAAACAATTAAGATTATGCTCTCACTTACCTTACTAACAGGAGTGGTTGGAGGTTTGTATGGACATGCAGCAGGAGCCCTCTCTGGTTTCCTGTACTCCCAACCAAAAACCCGATAGATCTTACCCTGGAAAGAGAATTACAGATCAACAACTACCCAAACATATCCTAAACTATAAATTTCATTAATCACTGTCATTGCATGTAAAGTAACAAAAGCATAATATGGAAAATTGCACTTACCATGATAAAATCGAATAGAAGAGGGAGAATGTTAATTATCGGAACCAGAAAGAGGGGCAACAAACAAGCCAAGCAAACCTGCACCATGACAAATTCAATTTTGCTTAAAATTAGAAGAAAACACAAAAGAACAAGACAATCAAAGATAATTCTACCATGTTGAGATGAACGAGTCTGAGAGTACACAATAAACAAGAACAATTGATTCAACTCCACAATTCCCAACAGCAACAAGGTTTGTTTAGAAAAGCAAGACAATTTGGACATTGACTAAGCACGTCCAAGATTATATACGCGTTCGTTCGAATTCACACGATTCGGCCCATTCATTATAGTCCATGGGCTGCAATAGGGATTCAAAGCCCATCCAATAATCAACCCGTTTATTTGATAGACATTCCAATGTAAAGTTGTTGGTTGATATGAAACTCTTGAATATCATATATTAATATACTTATATCTTATCCTATTCAAAGGTAATGTATACTCATCTATCTTATATTGTATATTTCTGTGATCAAGAATTGAATCAGTTAAGTTTAACATAAAAGCATGAACAAATCTCTTCACTTCCTTCTTAATATATAATGCTTACAAATAAGTTTAAATTATATAATAATTAAAACATTAAATTTTTGTTATTATTCAAATATGTTTTGAAATAAAATATTTACATCATAATATTAATTTTACAAAATTTATATGCTTTATGTATAGATTTAAGAGAAAGTAACTATAAAAGTTAAATAAAATTTTGTACAATTTTGTTAATATTAATTTATATAATATTTTTTAACATTACCTTAAACATAAATTTAAATCAAATTATTTATTGAAATATTATATTAAAAAATAATTATGAAAATATTTTATAGAAATCTTGTAAATTTTTAATAATTATCATATTTTATAAAAGAATTGAATTAAATTTTAGTTTTTAGAAAATTATATATAACTTTATTAGACAAATTATCATTAAAAGATTATATTATATCTTAATATCATTTAATGTGTTATGTTGTGTGAATCACATGATTATACAGTATAATATTTTTATCTTATTAAATTCTTATTTCATTATATTATATTATCATATCATTATATAATGTCTAATAAATAAGTCCTTATAGTTTAGTCAGAGAATATTTATTTTTATAACAAAACTGTTTTAATTATATTTACCCTAATTTATTATTTACTTAATATATAAAATATTATTTAAAAGTTGAATATTAATATTATTTATTATTATTATGGACTAATATGTTTTATAGGATGTTGCAGTATTTTTTAAACTTTTGAGAACCAATGTAAATACATTAAAGGTGTACACGAAAAACTTCTTTCAAGAATGAATGAAATGCTTCTAAAAAGTTGTCTTACAAAGGAAAATTAAAATAGCTAAATATTTGGCGGGGTTTTTTAGTACCATCATATTGAAGTTTTAAAGTTTAGAAGAGCAAACCTTCTTATTTTAGTAGATTGTGAAATTAGAAGATTATTCAAGAGCACTAGAATAGAAAAGTGATACTACATCGATTATTTGAAACCTATATTACATCAATTTTTTCACTGATGTTGTATCAGGTGAAGTAGAAAGTATGTGATAAACCAATGTTATAGCATTAACATATAACTTCGTTTAAATTAGAATTGTTTTAAAATTGAAAAAAAAAAGTCAAAAGGAGGGAAGATATTACATTGGTTAGTATAAGAATCGATGTTATATCTTTTTGAAATGTGTAAAATGTGTTTTTTTTTAATACTAGTTTGGATTTTGGACCTATCCAATAACCTGCAAAAGGAACACATTCTAAATTTTAGACAATTCAAATTGTACTATCCTATGGTACAATAAAGCATGGTAGTTGAATCGTGAATCGTATCGTGTATCGGAGAGCTTAAATTTTGAATCGTGAATCGTATCGTATCGTGAATCGTACGATTCATAAACATTAAAAAAATGTAACATATACTTAAGTATATAAGATATATAAATATGCAAAGAGACAATTAATAACAAAACAACCTCATAGTCAATTTCAGCAATGTATATATACCACATAGATTCACAATTTCAGCAACACAGCCTTCAAAAAACATTGTGGTTGCTGCCTAAGATTTCTTTAACTATGGCTATATGCTACTAAACAAGTATTGCATTATAGCCATCCAAAAAATAAGTATTGTTGTTGCTTGGATCCTAAAGAACCTCAAAAAAACATTCTAGTCTAAATCATTCATATTTCATCATCATCATCTCCAAGATCTACATCACTTAAGTCATCTTCATCATCTAGTGAAAGTTCTTCCCCTTCATTAATGTCTTCAAATTCCTCCTCATCTCCTACTATGGATTTTCCTTTTTTATTGGTCTTGGCATTTAAGTTTCTTGGCCCTATATTAGCAAAAGAAAAA
>Ga0099822_1005001_pt1 | contig 17324 bp, 14 predicted proteins | sample CowpeawhiteBW_FD_76839 | JGI IMG/M metagenome (GOLD analysis project Ga0099822, IMG submission 76839) | Root nodule microbial communities of legume samples collected from California USA - Cow pea white BW | ecosystem: Host-associated > Plants > Roots > Nodule | place: USA: California | collected...
ATTGCATCATTGCTCTTTCATTCAATCATTGACAATGTCTTCTCCATCACCCATGCTCCATTAACTACACTGGGTGCTTTGATGAACAAGACACAAACCAAATAAAACAATCCAAAACTAAGTGGGGAGTAAAGAATAACTATGTGGGGAGTTGCGCACAATTTTTTGACTGTACAGTGCAGACTTGAGTAAAGTTCATTCATATACGATAATTGCATCATTGTTCTTTCGTTCAATCCTTAACAATGTCTTCTCCATTACCCATGCTCCATTAACTACACTGGGTGCTTTGATGAACAAGACACAAACCAAATAAAACAATCCAAAACTAAGTGGGGAGTAAAGAATAACTATGTTGGGAGTTGCACACAATTTTTTGACTGTGCAGTGCAGACTTGAGTAAAGTTCATTCATATACGGTAATTGCATCATTACTCTTTCGTTCAATCATTGACAAGGTCTTCTCCATCACTCATGCTCCATTAACTAAACTGGGTGCTTTGATGAACAAGACACAAACCAAATAAAACAATCCAAAACTAAGTGCAGAGTAACGAATAACTATGTGGGGAGTTACGCACAATGTTCTGACTGCACAATGCAGACTTGAGTAAAGTTCGTTCATATACGATATTTGCATCATTGCTCTTTCATTCAATTATTGACAAAGTCTTCTGCATCACCCATGGTCCATTAACTAAACTGGGTGCTTTCATGAATAAGACAGAAATCAAATAAAACAATCCAAAACTAAGTGGAGAGTAAGGAATACCTATGTGGGGAGTTACGCACACTTTTCTGACTATACAGTGCAGACTTGAGTAAAGTTCATTCATATACGGTAATTGGATCATTGCTCTTTTATTCAATCATTGACAAAATCTTCTCCATCACCCATGCTCCATTAACTAAACTTGGTGCTTTGATGAACAACACAGAAACCAAATAAAACAATCCAAAACTAAGTGGGGAGTAACGAATAACTATGTGGGGAGTTACGCACAATGTTCTGACTACACAGTGCAGACTTAAGTAAAGTTTGTTCATATACGGTAATTGCATCATTGCTCTTTCATTCAATCATTGACAAAGTCTTCTCCATCAATCATGCTCCATTAACGAAACTAGGTGCTTTGATGAACAAGACAGAAACCAAATAAAACAATCCAAAACTAAGTGGGGAGTAACGAATAACTATGTGGGGAGTAACATTTACGTTTTTGTATGGACAGTGCAGACTTCAGTCAAAGTCATTTATATATGGTATTTGGATTATTGCTCTTTCATTCAATGACTTACAAATTCTTCTCCATAACCCAATCTCCATGAACTACATTGGGTGCTTTGTCAAACAACACACAACCCACAAAACAACAAATCGAAAAATAAGTAGGGAGTGACGCATAACTAAGTGGGGAGTTGCATGCAAAGTTTAGTCTGTTCAGTGCAGACTTCAGTAAAGTTCATTTACATATGCTATTTGGATCATTCATTCATGACTTCAGTAATTTACAAATTTCTTTATCCATCATTCATGCACTGCCTAACATTCACATAAATGACAATTGACTAATTCGATTAACTCCCGATATCCTTTTTCTTTTAACAAATGTCCCAACACAATATTAATTGTACGCTTGGGAAGACAATTTGTTGTCGTCGACGACTTCCTCTACAACCTGTCTCCGGTAACCCACCCAAATGACGACAATGACTGGTATTTTCCACCATTAATCTCCAATGCTTCACTCCTCTCACTCTCTCATTTCCGTTCTTGCTTTATCCCTCTTTCTATCTATCTTTCTCGCTTTCCTGTTTCTTCCTTTGTCGGTTTCTTGCTTTCTCCCATCCTCTCTCTTTCTAAAATCTCACTTTTAGTGAACCAGAAACTCCGGCGACCTTGCTTCCTCTCTCTCTCGATACGGTTTCTCACTTCGCACTCTCGCACCCTCGCACCCTCTCTTTCCCCATTTCTCTCTTCTTCACTTTCTCTCTCTAACTTACATTTTAATTTCAGTTTCCTTTCTTTCCGCCATACGTGCTAACTTACATTTTGGTAATAAAAATTTAAAAAAACCGTTGTCACGTCACCATTGTAAAAAACTTGTCAAATACTTTTGTTTTGTTGAAATATCATTTTCCTTTAAAAAATAAAGAACACGTTAATATTCAAAGGGGACCCGTCATGCGGAAGGGGTTTTTCATTATTATCATTCAAATCTTTACAGAAAGGGACACTCAAGGGAATCATCTTCTCCATAATATCTTCATCCATAATAGTTCACCCTCACATCAATGTTAATTATTCATCTACACAGTACCAGAATTCAATCCAATTTAGAATCATAATCCAGATTTACAATACAGAGTCACAAAACAGAGGGCCAGAAGGCCCACAACAAAGATGTTCAAGTTCAAGAATAATCAAATAAGAAGAAACAAAATATTCAGAACAGCATTAAAGACAATATTGGAACACAAGCAGGGTAGGCAATTTCTATCTTCAAATTTTTCTATGTTGATTGTGGTATAATTTGCACGTGAAAAGAACAAAATGGAACATCCTGAGTTTACATGAAATAGTAAGTAAATCAATTAAAAATCAATATAAAGAGGATTGGGTTGAACGGAAATTGAAACAGAACAAAATTAGGGTGTGGGGTTTTTTCTATTGCTGCACGACAAGGGAATTATAGGCATTAGAGTTGCGGGTGTTGTTGGTGGAATATAGTTACGACTGAGAATAGTGTCACCGGCTGTTTGAGTGGTAAAGCGGCGCTCTTTCGAACTTCGTAGCCGAAGCGACGCTCCAGTCCCGTTGAAGCCGCGGTGTTTCTGATAAGCTTTTGATAGCAAACTGTGATTGGCTGACATAGGGTGGTCTCGCCGGTGGTTGATGCTCCCTGGTGGCGAAGGAGGAAGAGGAATCGTGATTGGATGCTAAGGTAAGCGTTTCGCGCGAGTGGTTGACGTTAGCGTGGTGGCTCTATGGTGGTCGACGTCGTCATTAATGGTGAAGAAGTTTGGAGAAGAAATACTTGGGGCTCAGTCATGGAAGAAAAGTGATGGAACCTCCACGTGAGTGTAAACGGTGGTGGTGGTGGCTCGAAGAAGACGCGAGCAAAAGAGACAGTGCGGCGGTGTTTCGCACGGCTATGAGTGGTAAGGTGGCGATATGCGTCGGTGCTGGCGTCGCCATACTTCCGAGAGTGGCTGTCGCCGCCACCGCTGTTGGCCTTGCCGTGAGCATGGTCGGTGTAGCATGGTCGGCGTCTATGGTTGGTGGTCGCGCGTAAGAGTGCACAGTGAGGTTGAAGATGAAGTTGGGAAAAACTCTTATGTGCGGCGTTTTGAAAAATGAAGAATAATTGGGCTTTTACTTACTAAACGACGCAATTCTCTTTATACACTCAATCCCTCGGGTGTTTAACTTTTTACTTCTACACCCAACATATTTGATTAGTGCTTCGCAACAACCATTTCTTTCTTAGTAAATGTATTGGTACACAGTAATATCAACAAGTGTCATATCCAAAAGGATTTAACAAGTATATTGATAGTTTGATTTTTGAGTTTTGGTTGATAGAGAGTGCAAGTAAGTAAAAATAATAGTTATTAGATAGATTGAGTGGAGTAGGAGTTATGAATTGATTTCATCTCATCTTCTTCTACTACACCACTACCATCTTGTTTACTTACTTTGCATATCATCCAATGTTCTAGGAGTACTCTTCCTATGTAGATCTAGGTTCATCTCTGAAACACAAGAACCTAAGGACTCCAAATCCCAGTGTGATTTCTCAACTCCTAGTAGAATGAGTCCTTGCTTTAATGTGCAAGACTCTCTCCTCCAGCATCCCCTCTGGCTACTGAATCAGGTATGATGATTGATTGGACCTTAGTTTGAGATTAGTCTTTCAACTCAATCCCAACCAGTGAAATAGGATGAGTCGTGAATTCATCCACACAAGTTGAGATCAATCTTTCAACTCAAATCAAACCCGTGAAATAAGATGAGTGATCAAGTCATCATTAAGCATAAATCAAATCACAAGCAGTTGAATGAAAGCAAAGATAAATATCTAAGACGTAGAAGTGAATATAATCAAAATTGATTACATCAAACCTATGAGGGAGTTTAACTACTCACAGAATATTACAATGCAATTCCAATAACATCTACACATAAGATTCATACTAAGAGCACCTCTTTCGTGCCTAACATACTCTATTTTGTCCTACTACCACATTGTGGAGTCTTCACTCAATGCCTGAAATGAAGACCCAAACTCTTTATTTATAGGAATTTTTGGGTGTTGCTCAGCCTAACTTTTGGTGCTCAGCAATAGGGGTTACTTCATAAGTGGGTTTCCTTCTCAACTCAACCCCTTATCCTGATGCTTAGCATGTGACCTTTCCTTCTTGGAAGGGTTTCCTCATGAGGCTCATGGATTTGTACTCCATGTTTCCTTGCAAAGAGGATTTCCTCACGAGGCTCAGTTCAATTTCTTATGCTCAGTCAAAAAGTCCAAATATGTTGTCCTGTCTTTTCTACTTCCATGACTTAGCTCCAGTATTGTGGCTCAGTTGCATACTTGATATTTTCTTTTATTTTTTACTGCAAAATAGTAAAATATCATTATAGTTCATGGAACTCTATTTCTCAATATCTCATTTTGTATCTTAAGCTAAGGAGGTTTGTTTTGTACACAAGTAACACCATTTGATACATGATACGTGTCAATTTCAAATGGAAAGTTTACTTATTCTTGACACTTATCAGTACTCACTTATGCACTCTCATAAGTTTATTTCCAATTTAACCATTTTTTCCAAATTAAACTTCACCTTTCATTCAATTTCATTTTGTAATATTTTATTTTCAATTTCATTTTTATTCCATCAACTTTTTATATATCTCATTCTTTTTAAAAATAATAAAATATTCAACTTGAAATAAAAATTAAAATGGCTTTCAAAAAATGATAAAATAAGAGCAAATGAAATTAAAAATAGTTTTTTTTTTATTTTTTGGTGTCTAATCCGTTGTTTGCCATGACACTTATTTTTAATATATAAAAAAATATATAAAGGCTTTTGGTGTCTACCTGACCACTCGCATTGCATGACACTTTTTTTAAAAATATAAAAAATGTAGGTATAATTAATGATTTGGTACCCTAATTTTTTGGTTAAGTTCAATTTGGTCCCCATACTTTTGATTTGTTAAATTTAGTACCCATATTCTTTAAAAGGATTCAGTTTGGTCATCTCCGTTAAGTTGGAGTTAACACCGTGTCCGTACAGGACACGTGTCAAGCCGTGGAACTTTTAATTTTTTTACAAAAAAATTTAAAAACATGTCAGTTTACCATCATGCCACATGCCAGCTTTCAATCATGACACATGGCAGTGGTAATAGTTGTTTTCAATTTAGTCCTCAATTTAAATTTTTGATTCAATTTAGTACCCCAATTCTTTAAAACGGTCCAATTTTGTCCTTTCCAATTTGAGACTAAATTATTAAATAAGTTTAATTATAACTTATATATACATGTTAAAATAATTGTTTGAATTTATATATCAAATCACTACACCTAAATATTCCAATTATTTTATTTTTTACAAGTGTAAAAAATTTCAGGTGTAAAAAATTACAAAGGTAAGAAATGTAAAAAATAAAATAATTTAAGTATTTAGGTGAAATAATTTGATATATATTAAAAAAAGTTATTGTGACATGTATATATAAGTTGTAATTAAGCTTATTTACTAAGTTGGTCTCAAATTGGAGAGGACAAAATTGGATGGTTTTAAAGAATTGAGGTACTAAATTGAACCAAAAATTTAAATAGAGAACTAAATTGAAAACTACTATTACCGTTGCCATGTGTCATGATTGTAAGCTGCCACGTGGCACGACGGTAAACTAACACGTGGCAGTTTATAAATTTTAAAAAAAAAATTAAAAAATTAAAAAAAATTAAAAATTTCACGGATTGACACGTGTCCTGTATGGACACAGTGTTAACTCCAACTTAATGGAGAGGACTAAATTGAATCCTTTTAGATAATATGGGTACTAAATTGAACAAACCAAAAGTATGAGGACCAAATTGAACTTAACTAAAAAATTGGGGTATCAAATCAGTAATTATACCAAAAATGTAAAAAAGACTTTTGGTGTCTAATCGGCACGGGTCACATGACACTCATGAAACAAATGTAAACATGTAAAAGAAAACTTTCAAGAATTAACTAAGTTAAACCAATATTCCAACTTTTTTTTAAACACAAAGAACTACATAGTCTTCATTTTTCATTCTTAATGAGAATACACAAGACCAAGGTTAACCCTTATTAGGTCCTTTTAACTCAAAGAATATTTTTGGTCAATAATTTATCATTTTTTAGAAAAATAAATATTTTAAAATACACACATCCCTTTTTGCGAATTTAATTAAAAGTATCGCCTTTAGGCGGGCGCTTTAGGGTTCTAATACATTTTCTATGCATAACCGACTTTTGAACCCAAAATCTGGTTTTTGTGGACTATGTTTTATCTTTATGGTGAGTCAGCTTAGACATAATGGAGAAACGTTGCCCACTTACCAAGTGGTGTAGACAATCTTAAGGTCATTAACCAATGACTTTTAGAATATTCATGTGTTATTGAGGAGTCTAAGGACTTCTCAATGCTCTCGGTTGAAGTGCTTGTCGGGTTGCTTGAGACATATGAGTAGCAGAGAAGGATAAAGAAAGAGGAGTCTCTTGATTAAACACTTCAAGCAAAGGAAACCCTAAAGGAGAAGAAAGCACCTTATACTCATAACACTCAAGGTCGTGGTAGTAAAGGTAGAGGAGGAAATGAAAAATGCAAAAAGTAATACGATCAACAAAACTAGCGTGGTCGAGGACAAGGTAAAGGTCAATGAGGTAAAGGTCGAGGAGTTCGGTCAAGTAGCTCAGGAGTTGAGTGCTTCAAATGTGGGAAGCACAGTCATTTGCCAAGGATTGCAACTTGGATAAATGCTATAATTGTGGAAAGGTTGGGCATTTTGCGAAGGACTACAATTTGAAGAGCAAAAAGGAAATAAAATTTCTCTTTAAAGATGTTGAGGAAGACAGAGTATTGATGATGTCAAGGAGTTCAAATGTCGAGCCAAGTTTGAGCTATTCTGACAACTCGTTTTGGTACCTTGATATGTAAGCAAGTAATCACATGTGCAGGGACGAGAACCTTTTTAAGGAGTTGTCTAAAGTTGAGGCCAAACATATGTTGTTTGGAGATGCACTCAAGGTAGCGGTAAAAAGATCAAGGTACAATCTGGTACCTATAGAAGAATGGCCGAATTGGAGAAATCAGAGACGTGTACTTTGTATCCAATCTCAAAAGCAACATATTTAACATGGGCCAACTGATGGAGAAAGGTTATTCGGTTCTGATAAAAGACTGAGTATTGTACTTGAAGGACAATTTTGATCTTTTAATTGCTCGAGTAGAAATGAAAAATATGTAAAAGTTGGATTTGAAGATAGTCCAAGAGAGGTGCTTGAAACTTGATGTGAAGGATGAGGCCATAATGTGGCACTTTCAGATTGACCACTTTCATTTTGGTGGGTTGACCGAGTTGAAAGGAAAAGGTACCGAGCAAAGGAACAACTCATATTAATTCATATAGATCTTTGTGGACCGATTACCCTTGAGTCTTATAGTGGAAAAAGGTACTTTATTTCCTTCATCAATGATTTCTCAAGAAAAATTTGGGTGTACTTCTTAAAAGAAAATTCTAAGGTGTTCGAAGTATTTAAAAGGTTCAAAGAAATAGTTAAGAAAGAAATGAGCATAACTTATCAAATTTGTTTGGTCTGAGTGAGGAGGTGAGTTCATTTCATCTTAACTCATGAAGTATTGTGAACAGCAAGGGATAAGGAGATTTTTTACAACACCATTCTCATCCCAACAAAACGAAGTTATCGAGAGGAAGATTCGAACCATCCTTAAGATGGTTTAAACAATGTTGAGAAGTAAAAACATTCCTAAAAAGTTTTGGACAAAAGTAATACAATGTGCCATCTATATGCAAAATAGGTGTCCACATGCTAAGTTGAATGAGAAGACACTACAAGAAATTTGGAGTGGAAGAAAGTTGAGTGTATCTCATCTTAAAGTGTTCAACAACATTGCTTATGGTCACGTTCCTACTCACCAGAGGACCAAACTTGAAGACAGAAGCAAGAAGTATGTGTTCTTGGGTATGATGAGAAAACTAAAGCCTATAGGTTGTTTAACCCAATAATAAATAAATTTATTATGATTCGAGATGTTTAAATTCATAAAGTGAATGAATGGAATTGGAACAACTCAAAGGAGGAGTTTACTGGAAGTAGGAGCTAAAAAATTGTTACATCACTATTGAGAGAAATCATGAGAGTTTTGATGAAGAAGATGAAGTTTGCAAGACATGTACAACTCCATTGATAAAGTTCATGTTGTATGTTTCTTGGTAAATTCAAAAGACATGAGCTTTGAAGAGATCAGGACAATAAAACACAACAACAAGTAGGAGTTGACTGATTTGGCCTAAGGAGCTCAACCTATTTGCAAAAAGTGGGCATATAAGAATAAGACAATTTAAGGAGAAGTTGAGTGATATAAAACTCGACTTGTAGTAAAGTGATACAAGTAGAAGGAAGGAATAGATTGTGACAAAGTATTCCCCGAAGTGATGAGGATAGAAACAATTTGGTTGTTGATTTTCATAATAGCTTAACATAAATGGACGATCTTGCAGATGGATATGAAGTCGACATTTCTAAATGGAGCCTTGGAGGAGGAAGTATATGTTGAACAAACACTCGAATACATGCAAATAAACTTATGTCGAAGAGGTCTTGAAGAAATTTAAAATGTCAAGTTTCAACTCAGTTTCCACCCCAATAGAACCAGGCACAAAACTTTCAAAATATGGTGAGGGAGACCAAGTTGATGCAGGAAAATACTAAAGTCTAATTGGAAGTCTTAGGTATCTTACAAATACAAGACTAGATTTAATCCTAAGTGTTGGATAGTAAGTCAGTATATAGAGGAGTTGAAGTATACTCATTGGAAGGCATTAAAGAGAATCTTAAGGTATTTGAGAGGAACATTGTCACTTGGCCTAATGTATACAAGTATGGATAATTACTGACTAGTTGGCTACTTGGATAGCGACTAGTGTGGAGATGTTAATGACAGAAAATGTACATCTACATATGTATTCTTTATGGTAAACGCAACCTTCATATGGCTTTTAAAGAAAAAGCCTATTGTAAAGTTGTCAACATGCAAAGTCGAGTAACATCTTAGAGTGTTTGCCATGCAGTTTGGCTAAGAAATCTTATAAGCAAGTTAGAGATGAAGCTAGAAAAGGGGACTATGATTCGAGTTGATAACAAGTTGGACATTGAATTAGCAAAGAACCCAATAAATCATGAGAAAAGAAAGCATATTGAAGAAGAGGAAAAAATGTGAGAAACGCCTTAACATTGAACAATTTAGATCCCTTTAGTTTTGTTTCACACATTGCAAGAAAATGATTGTGCTAGAAGTTTTACATCATATTATTACATTCCTAATGGGTTTTTTTCCCTATTCTGTTAGAGATTGGTTGTTAAGCAATCAATCGATACGTGTAAATGCAATAACAAGTATTGTACAAAAATAGTTAATATATGAAAATACATACTTACTTTTCCTTACTTTTCCATATACCTCTCTTTACTCACACCCTTCTTTGTCCTAGTTGTTTGATCATAACCTCTTTAGGGTTCTTTCTTAGGTTGGGGTTCTACTGTAACTCTTAGGAGAAAACCTAGACTCTTTTTCGTTTAATAATAAGTATGAGTTGGTCTTTCCTGTGAAATTCACATGGCATGCGCTATTTGTTTTTCTCAAACTATTAAATATATGAAAGAAATAATGTCTCAAAAGATGGATGCTTGTTATATGTTGTTGGTTGCTTCTTTAATCCAAACATTGCAAGATTTTATAGCCCAAGAAATTGGCAAGGGTATACAAGTTTTTTCAGTGATAACTTGACTTAGGGTGCATGTTCAAATTCCACTTCTGTGTGCAAAACTCGACGAGCACATATTGATTTTCCCATATTCAATGGGAAAAAAGTGAATACTTGAATACATTAGTGTGAAAACTACTTTCTCATAACTAACACTATAGGAAAATTCAAGGTGAAATTGGCTATTGTTCATTTGGAAAGCAAAGAGTTACAATGGTATACAACTTTAGCAAAATCTTGTTGGGATTTAGATCGAAGTTATCTATGTTGTTATGAATCCCCAAGTTAACATTCCCTTGTCTATCGACATTATTATTGTTCACATGAGGCATCTCGGTAGCATCGACCGGAGGGATTGCCAAAGCATCCCCTATTCGAGCCATCTGGATTATTACCTTTTGGAAACTTTCAACTTTGGTCTGAACCAGAGGATTCAACACAATTTTGATTTGACTAAACAATACATTCACCAATGCGTCATCTTATGTTATCCAACAAGCCATTCGAAAGTGATGTTCCTATAGTTTCAGATTTTGCACCATCCCTTCCCAAAGTAAATTCGAGGAGTGTTTGGTGAAGGAGGAATACCCCATTGGTATCGCTCATTTGCAATTCTTGATGAGCCTACCTTAAAATTTGTTATCCCATGTAGAGGTTTTGCACGTGTACTTACAATTGGTCCAACATATGTTATTAGTAGGTTACTTATGGTGTGACTAATCATTTGATTGCTAATAACCCTAATGGTATGCCCCTTGTTTTACAAATAGTAGTAAAGGGGCGATGGGCACAAATCCACTATTAGTGGTCGTCATCTAACTTTGTGTATTGACATATTTAATTTCATACTTCTGAATCTCATACACCCATTGACACATGTTCACTCAAAATTAACCTTTTATATATTCGTACCAAATCGCACAAGCAATAAAGTGGAAACTTCAACTATCGTTTCCCAAGAGACTGATGTGGTTTAAGAAAATTTATTTTTATTTACTAATGATTGTTAAGAATTTTCAAACAAGGAAACATTTTGATGAATGAGAAATAATGGGTTTCATGATTCAATTCAAAACAAAAATACCAAACAAACAATATACTTCTAATTTCTTCTCTAACATTTACACATTTGGTAACAAGTCGTAATGTCTTACCAACAAGTCTAAACTTAAATAATAAAAACCCTATGCCTAGCAATTTTTACTATAAGTTTGCATTAATGATCAAGATTTTGATGTTATGAATGACTAAATGTTCCACATCTATACCTAGCATGTGAAATTGATTAGTTATTTTATCTTAATCAGGTTTCCCAAACTATCTTTCAATTAGCAGGTACTCTCACATATGCAATCAATCTAAAATATGCAGTTAAAATAAGAATAGAAAACAAGAGTGATAGAAAAGAATTATATTGAATAATGGAATTCACAAAGAGTTAAGAATACATTACACACAACCCCCGTGAATGAGGGAGTTAACTACTCCTAAACATTTTGAATTCTAGAATAATGATGTAGATGAATGCCTCCAGCCTTCAGAATGCGCTTCAACCTTCACTCCTTTTAGGTCAAGTGTCCTTCTCCCCAACCTTTGTCAGACCCTTAATTTATAGATTTCCCACAACCTGCAACTCGCTTGGTGACTTCACTTGCTTGGCGAGTTACACACAATTCGTAGAGCGAAGGGACCTTTGCTGGGTGAGTGGCTCAAATTGGATTGGATCTAAAGATTTGTATTTGATTTGTATTAGAGTAACCAACTTTATCAATATCTGATTTTGTTAATAGCTTTGATGATCAAATTTTGTTGATATTCTTCTTAATTTCTTTTATATTTCCATTAATCTACAAATTTTTAAATATGTAAACCTAATACTTATCTTTTCCAATTTTATTAAATAAAACCTGAAATATCTAAAAAGATAATATTAAAACAACAATAAAAGAAAAAATAAACAAAAATAATAATAAAAACATGATAATGCCAATTATCAATATGGTCTTTCCAACACAAGTGGTTCCACCAAGCATGCCAATTTGTTCATGAGGATTGGAATTCAATAATTTTCAAAGTTGTTCCAAAGAAACCAATCTACTTCACGTAGGTTCGTTTGCAATGGGCTATGAAAGTTAATATTTTTCAATTTGATTTTAAGTGTTAGAGTGTTTCATGCATCCACTGTAAGCATAAATTGCACAAACATATCACTTATGTCATGGATCAAAGTCACAAACACCTTTAGTTCATGAAGTTCATGTAATATGTTGATTATGATCAATAAATCATGCATTTCTCTCCTGAGATCATATTTGGGTTTGGTTTTTTTTTTGTTAAAGATGGAGGAATGAAGGAGCCAAGAAGCAAATAAAATGGAGAAATGTGCGCGAAGAAGAGAGTGATGGTGAGGGATTTGCACAAATGTAAACTACAAAAATAATAAATTACCAAGGATAAAACAGAAATTGGAAAAGGAAATATGTGAAAGTGAGGACCTAAATTATCAATATCAATATTCATTTTATTTTTGAATTTTATTTCCACAATTTGTCACTCATATTTTAGATTTGATCTAGCTATTTATCTATATTTTTTTCCTACAAAAGCAGTTACCTGATACAATAAAATAAAAGAGAAAAATATAAAATAGGAGTAACTATTCTAGAACTACCTGCATTGTGCCTCACATCTTTGTAAGTCCTACGCTCTATTACAATTATTGCATGTAAACCTCCTTCTTGACCTAGGTTTTAGTCTCGATTTTGATTCTCTTTCTCTTCGATGCTTTTCTTTGTTTCGATTTGCCTACTATGGATGTCTCTTACTTCGATTGAATTCCTTTTGATGATTTCAATTGTGTTCACTATTCAAACTCCCATTGGATTCTACAAATCTTGTCAACCTCTCTGTTACACCTTTTTACAAGTTAGGTTGTCTACTACATCCTTCGATATGCCTAATGTTTTTCAATGTCCTCAACAAGATAATAGCTAATTTCTTGGTATAACCACTCAATCAACTACATAGTTCAACTTGACATTTGCTCTTGGCATAAGATTGTACATTGAACCAACATATAAAGGATAAATTTCGAATTTGAATGTTGGTCTAAATAATGACAACACAGAAATAAAAGGGAAATGTAAGATAAATTTTTCTATAAAGTAAAATTAATTTGGATACACCTTAAAATAAGAGAAATCAATACCAAATAAATTCTACAATGCACAAATTATTATTTTTCATCTAAAATATTTCTTAAGAAGTTTATTCGAATAAAGCTCAATACCAATTGATAATTAGATGCATTTTTATGTTCGATTATGTATTCTACATGAAAAAGCATTAGATGTCTCACAATTATATAAAATATAGTAGTTATACTTTTTCTATTCTTGTAAAAATGGTTTGAACAATTTCATTGAATATTTTTTATTTTCTAAATAAATGTTTACAAATTATTTTTTTAACGTCTCATTTAATAAATAAGCTTAATTAAATGAAACATCACATAGAATATAATATAAAGAGGAACGCCATGGAGTTTAAGCGTCAAGCATTACAGTTATTCATGAATAAACTGAAATAAAGACTAGGCACACCAAGATGCCATGAACAAAATTAAAAGGTTCAACGGATGTCCAAAAGCTTGTTCATAAGCAAGGGATTACAACATAATAATAACTCTTCATCGTGGGCTCAACAATGAGCCTAACACTAAACCATGCCCAACTAAGCTGCAGCATTCTCGTTGTCACTACGATCACCAAGAGTTCCCATATCTGCTCACACTAAAGATTGGTGATCATTACAAAAAGGAAAAATCACACAAGAAGACCAACACAAACAAGAAGGGTAAGCTAGAGTGAAAATGTTTTATCATACAATTGAGCATACAATTTAAAAGCCAAGAACACATAAATCAACCAAGCATGTGATAGCAGACAAGCAAGAATTTAAGACTCAATTATCCGGATACATATAATCAGTTGGATTCACTGGATGCTTGCACTTGTGGTGGCCTCTACTGCTCTGCAGAGCCATTGCCAATGGGTTTCACCCTACCACGCACAAGGTTAGCCTTCAAACATCTAAGGCCATTATCTTGCCAAAGATTGGGGCCTCCTACTACTCTCATCACTTGAGTTAGTATGCTCTACGTGAGACTAACTGACTCTTTAGAGCTTCAGGATGCAATCCTTACTTAATTATATACGTTAAGGCATCACAACAAAACCTTACTAAAAGGTTCGTGGAATTACGTCCATTACATGAGGCACCACCATGAGCTCTCACCAAGAGGGTCATGAAATTATGTTCGTTACATGAGGCACCACCATGAGCTCTCACCAAGAGGTTCATGGAATTACGTCCATCCCACAAGGCATCACCATGAATCTCACCAAAAGATTCATGGAATTACGTCCAACTCATACCATAACCATGCTTCACCAACCAACCATAGAGTTATCATCCATACCAATCTCATGTCAATATACAACCAATCATCCAGTCATGTTTTATACGTATAATCACACCAAGCTCATCAATTCCAGTCCCATTGTGTCATATAGAATACATATAAGGCATCTTACGTAACTTTGTAAAGCAACCAACCAATCAATCATTTGAAACACACACTTATCAAAACACCACTGTCAATCTCGCTCAGGCTAAGGAACTCTCGCTCAGGCGAGGGGAAGCCCTCGCTCAAGCTACCAGATCTTGCTTGGGCGAGATTGCAAACAGTGGGCACGTCGAGATCTCACTCAAGCTAGCCCATCTCGCTCAGGCAAGAGGCCTTCGCTTAGGCGTGTCCTCGAATCAAAGAGGAGTAAGTTGTTGTCGTTCTAGCTCAAGCGAGACCTATTTGTTTTGGGTGAGCACCCAGCTCGCCTAGGCGAGTCTAGTAGAACCCACCTGTTCTCATGCGTGCCAAACCAGATTTCAACCAGAAATACATACGACATACAACGTTCATACCATCAAAGCAACATTTAAACATACCAAAACACAAGGATAGTCCCGCAATAGGAAAAATAATCACAAAGACATGAAACCCTAACTTCCCTTACCTTACCTTATCAAAAGTTACTGTGAGGGATTTTGGCACGAGCAGAAAAGGCACCACATCTCCTAGAACAGTTTTTGCGAGCTAGAAATACAAACACTAAAACGAAGACGGGTTACTACGATGAACCCTAGCTGGAACCATAAAAAACAAGCTAGAGAGTAGAAAGTATGAGTCGAGAATCAACTTACGTTGGGATAGAAAACGGAGTTGAGCTAACTTGACAAAGAATGGAGCCAAACCCTAGCAGAGCTCTGCGTTTCAAATGTGAGAGGGAGAAGGGGAATAATTTTCTGAAAATGGGTAGAATGAGAGAGTTAGAGCTAGTTTAGGGGTTTTGGGCACCCTGTGGGCCAACCTTATGCCCAACTGATTAGGGTAAGCCCTTAAATATTTAGGAAAGAAAAAATAAGTGGACCTTACAATTTTCGTTTCTGTGATAAGTATGTAATCTATATCTATATACAAATAGGAACTAACAAAAGGAAACTTCTTCTATTAAATAATATATATGACCCAATTCAATTCAAAATTTTCATTCTACAAAAGGAATAAATGATAATGTGTCAATCAAAGACAATTTTGAACGTTCAAAAAATAAATCAGAATCCAAAAATTATCTCTCACTTTTTTCTTCTCAGCTTCTGCTCCTCTTTCCTGCCAACGTCTTTTTTTTCTTCTCACTTTTTTTCTCTCTCTCTCTCTTCTTCTCAGGTCTTTCTCACTCACACACACCCTAGATTCTTCAACTTCTACTCTATCTTCCTGTTTTCTCTCTGTTTTTCTCACGAGCACACAACACCTCTTCATCTTCAAACTTCTCTTTTTCGATTTTTCTAACTTCTTCAGATCTGTAGTTATTTTTGTGGTATCTATGTTTTCGTCATTCTTTTCAGATGAATGAAATGAGAATATCTGAAGATATCGTCTTTTTACCCATATCTGAAGATGTTGTATCTCTGTTTTCGTTTTGGTTTTCACCTTTCTAAAGCAAACAACTCATATTCTTCTTATATTTTCTCATATCTAACCTTTTTTTTTCGTTGATGGTATTTTTCTTTTTTCTACAGGTTTAATATGGGTCACTGCGACATATGGTTTTTTTTACCCAGATTTTGTTTTTATTTTTACCTTTCTCAAGCAAACAACTTATATTCTTATATTTTCTCATATCTAACTATCTTTTGCGTTAATGGTATTTTTCTTTTTTCTACAGGTCTAATATGGGTCACTACGACATATGGTTTTTTTACCCAGATTTCGTTTTTATTTTCAGCTTTCTGAAGCAAACAACTCATATTCTTCTTATATTTACTTTGATCTAACTATTTTTTGCGTTGATGGTATTTATCTTTTGATTACAGGCTTCAAATGATGAGTTCAAACACATGCAAGAGTCTTTCTCGCTGTACAACTTAACTGGTATGTAATTTTTATGACCAGATTCCTTTTTTTACCAATGTTTCTATTTTTTTCACCTTTTACAAGCAAACCGTTCATCTTCTTCTTCTTTTTTTTTGCCTGATCTCTGTTTTGGTCATTTTTCACAGATCACTGAAATTATTCTAACATTGGTCACTACGAGATATCATTTTTTTACCTAGATTTCTTTTTTTTTTTTCAGCTTTTTCAAGGTAACATGTCATATTTTTCTTATATTTACTTTGATTTAACTATTGGATGAATTTGTTCTCATATTTTTCCAGATCTACTATTAGTCCAGATCTACTGTTGTTCTCATATTTTTCCAGATCTATTGTTGGATGAATTTGTTCTTCTCAAATATACTTTTCTTTGGGTTGATGTTTTCCTCTGAGATTCTTGAGGACCTTCACCCTACTAAAAAAAGGTAACAACTTCTGATTTTTTTCGTTCTTCTACCATCTTCTCAGATCTAATGTTTTTGCTATTATTTTTCTTTTTATGGATATTTTTCTTTGAGATCTACTTTTTTTTGTTCTATTTTATTGTTGGATAAATGTTTTGTTTTCAGATCTACTTTACTTTGTTGCATTTATCTGTTTGATTGGTGTTTTTTTCTCAGATTTACTTTGTTGTTCTTATTTTCCTTCTTCTACATATGTAACTACTTATTTTGGTTATATTTCTCTTTTGGATGGTTAATCTTGCTCTCAGATTTGCTTTTTATTGTATATTGTTCGATTGATTTCTCTTGGTTGATTGATTGTATACTG
>Ga0099822_1005002_pt1 | contig 17324 bp, 6 predicted proteins | sample CowpeawhiteBW_FD_76839 | JGI IMG/M metagenome (GOLD analysis project Ga0099822, IMG submission 76839) | Root nodule microbial communities of legume samples collected from California USA - Cow pea white BW | ecosystem: Host-associated > Plants > Roots > Nodule | place: USA: California | collected...
GTTTTCTTTTTTTTGGTGGTCTTTATCTTTATCTCGTTTTGCGCGGGAAACTTACCGGGGAATACAAGACAATGTCATGGAAAATCAATTCTTTGGACGCTGTCTAAACTTCATAGGTCTTGGTCTTGACTGGTAACTGTATATTGATTATTTTAAAAACTCAAAAAAGTAAAAAAAAAAAAAAACAATTTCATTTCTTAAACTTGCGAAACTTTATTAGATGTATTGTCTTGGATTAATAAAAGTATTTTATACTGAAAATGAAAATAAATCATGACTTCATTTTTTACATATAGGTTTTTTGGTAATGGATTCTGCTGTCCGATAAAATCTGCATTTTCTAACGTATAGTTGCTGCTGAACCTGGAATAAGAGCAGAGTCGCAGACATGTAGTGGTGTATTTTTTGGTGAAGAGATAAAACTTTATCAAAATGTTATTTAATGGTTTGCTTTCAGTTTTTTAAGGTAAATTTTGCCTTTTAGTTATTGGGGCTTCATTTAATAAATTTAGTTATAGACATGATTCCGAATATGATTAGATGATAAAAAATGACATGAAAAGCATAGGAATGGACTTTATTTAATTTCATCCTTAATACTTTATACTATAGTATATTAGACGGAATTTGTAATAATAGTCTTTTCTTTATAGTTGATTATATATAAACATTCATGTCTATTATATATTTCCTAATTTTTTTTTGGTATTCTTGTATTTACATATTTTGAAAAATTAAAATACTCCTTTTAATGATTAATATGATGTCAATAAGATATTTGTATACCTATCAGGTAAATTTTGATTTTTGTCTTCTAAACATATATTGATTTGATTTGGAATAACTTTCTATTGATCTAGATTGTGTGTTTGTAAACTTAAATTTTAAACTGGATTTTACTGTTCATAAATAGTTAATGTAACTTTTAAATATTTTAATTGATATGAAATTATTGTTAAACAACTTTTACAACAATTAACATAAAATTTAATATTAATTTGTATAATAATTTATTATTAAAAATAATATATCAAAGTTTATATCATTTAGTATAATAATATATTTAAACCTTTAAAGCTTAATTTTAAGTTTGTTTCTTCTTCTTTTTTTTCGTAGTTTTAGTCCTTTAATTTTAATTATCTAGAGTTTCGATTCTTAAATTTGTTTTTGGCAAATTAATCTTTTAACTTTTTGTAGGTTATTAGCTATAATCTTTCATGTATTGCTAAAATATTTTCAAATTATTTTTTTACCAAATATAAAGGTTTTAATGACAACAATTTTGGACTCCTTTTCCTATTTATTTATTACAAACTTAAGGTTATCAGTCACAACGATTTTTTTTCTCTTTCTTATATTTTTGTTATTGCAAAAGTTCCGTCAATATTTATGAATAAATATAGTTAATAATATTTTCTGTTTTGAATACTTTTAACAATAATTGTTTTATAAAAAATATAGGTCACTAGTAATAACCTTTTTTCTAAAATTAAATCCGTTTAATTACTGCAATAATCTTCTCAACAGATATTTCCAGAATTTATGTCCATAAAAAATAATAAAGAAGAGTTCTTAGTCATCATTATCAAAATCGCTTTTTCGTTTGTGTATTGCAAGAACTTTGCTTTTGGAGAACGATTAAAAACGTGATTCCTTACCTTCTCAAAAACAAAATCTATGTCCCTTTTATTTTTACACAAAAATATCTAAAATTTATCAACTAACTAATACTTTTTTTTACTAAAATCGTTATATATAGAGAGAGACACACAACTTAAGATCAAGAAGTGTAGAGAAAATAATAATAAAAATCCTGAAATTTTCTTAATTTTTTTAAAGTTAAAATTAACATTTTTCAATTATCTAAATTTAACACATTTATCTAGTTCAAATCTAAAAAAAAAAAAAAACAATATTTTATGAATGAGACTAAGTTATGCAAAAGTCTCCTAACAAATTATTAGGCTAATACGCCATTAGGTTCGGAGTTATACTGTTTATTAATATTATATAAGGAAAAATCAATTTCGTACACAAAAGGAGCATTCCTATTCCTTCTACATGAGCTAATGTTTATGTAATTTTCTTACTCGATAATTTTCTTACATTCATTCATTCATATATTACGAGTAATCTCGTCGATAAACAAAAAATAAATAAATTGTGGGATCAAAAAAATTTTCGTTTTAATTTTTTCGCTTGGAAAAAAATGTCATTTATAAAATAATCATAAAAATATAACATTTTTCCATTTAGATCAAATTATTATTTAACCAAAATTTTCATTTCGTTAATTGTAGTTTTCTTCCCTCTAAAGAAAAAAGGAAAATGACTTTTCGGTTTGCAGGACTAAAAAGGATTGTTTAGGATAATTTTTAAAATAAAAGCTAAATTATGTTTTAGGTTTTTTACCGATTTGAAAACTTTCGACTGAGATTTCATTGAATTTTTATGGTTTATTGAGTACTTGATAAGTTTTTTTTTTTTTTTTACGATATATCCCTGATATTACTTAATATTAAATTTGTTTGTAACTAAGTTACGTGGTAGTAATGGTTAAATGATTACGTTATTGTTAAATTATGATTTTATAATTTTAATTCAAAATTGAAATATATCATAGTTTTATAATTTATTTTAAAAAACATAAAGCCATGAAACCGATGAAAGCAACGACTATCATAACTACAAGATCAAAGAACAAAGATAAAGAATGGAATCGACTGTTATGTTATTTTTTGCTCTTTGTTTAAAGAATACATCTTGTGGTGTACTTAAAGTACTCAAATAGTTATGGTTTTATGTGTTAATTAAATCATTGAATTTTTTATTATGTCCAAATTTTAATGTTGTTGGTTATATTGAGTTGTATAGTAAAAATATTTGTTGATGAAGGTATATAATTTGATAAAATTATAATTTGACAGTAAAAACTATGAAGTAGATTGCAATTCGACTATAATTCAATAAAATTATAATTTGATAGTTAAAACTATGAAGTGAGTCATAATTACTGTAACAAAAGTTAAGCATACAAATAAATAATATATATATATATATATATATATATATATATTTGAATAGTAATAAAATTAGACAATACTTATTATTAATGTCCTATCAAATCATAAAATTTTAAAATCATAACTTGGAAAATTTTAAAATAATAAAATTACATATAACAACCACTCATCAAGACAATATAAAATAATATGATATCACAAGATAATAACCACGTTTCCTAACATCACACAAATATTCAATACTCAATATATTATAAGAATTGATTAAGAATTTAATTCAAAAATTTCCAATTCTACGAGAAATCTAAAAGATAATTAAACCTCAAATAAAAAGAAAACCTACTCTTATATTTAAGAATTTTTATTTTCGCTATCAATAAATTCAGTTATTATTTTACTTGTCAATTAGCATTCATAGTGTAACACAATATAAAAGATAAATAAATATACTCTTGCGATATAAACATTTAAAAATATTTTACGATATTTTTTAACTTTGTTCCTTATCGCTCATGCTAAAATACTTCTTTACAATGTATAAATATAAATATAGTGTAGAGATAGGCAAAAAGAGAGGATAGGTTACTAGAGGTAGCGAAGAACGAGGTCGGCAAAAGTAGAGAGACTTCGATTTAAGTGAAAATGGACACTTCACTCCAAATATTGGTCTCCTTCTCCACACCTTTTTTTTCTTTCTTTTTTTAATTTTTTTATTCCTTCGCACCCTACTTTCAAATTAATGCTCACTTCCACAACACAACAAACAGTGAAAAAACAAAACAGTATATATCTCTAGTATGACACCACAGCAAGACAAAATTAATGTGCAAAAAAATTACAAAACAGTATTATTATTCAGACGATTTTCTTATATGCATGTAAACTTAATAAATACTTCTTATTTACGCATGTTCATTAGAAATAAATAGTCAGTCAATAAAAATAGATGAATAATAAATATTACTCTCTTCACACTAGTTTACTGATAATTATATTTGTATTTCACTGCCCTCTGCCTCATGTAAGATGTATCAAGATATACTTTTTAAGGCTGTTATTTTATGAAAACCATCGATGTGTAAATAATTTTCTTTCTCATACGGGGAAGAAGTTTGATTATATAATAGTAGAGTTTTACGTTTATGAATTGTTCGGTCTTCTGTTTACCTGGTCAAAGTTCCTTATGTGTAATCCATTTGAAATATTAAATACTTTTTTCCAATTATGGTTGATTATATTCGTATTCTTAATAAGTGTCAAAATAGATTAATATATATTACATTTTGATCTCCTCGTTCTTAGTCTAACAAAAAATAGGATAAGATTGACTAATTGAAAATTTTAACCTCTAGAAAACGATTGAGCTTATTGACACATTATATATTTTTCTAATTTTGTATTTTTCAAATTTGTTATAGATATATTAAAGCTCACGGTAAACACTTTTTTAGTTTTAATTGATTGATAAACGCGAATAACTTAAAATGATTTAAGTTAAAATATTATTATATATTTGTATAATTTAAGTAATATGATACAATTTTTGTTTAAATTAATCTTTATTTTATTTTTGTTTTAAAAATATGAACCGACAGACCTGTTTATTCTATATATCTCTGACCTGTTAATTTGAGAAATTAGATAAAACGAAACAAAACAAATTAACAGATTGAAAACTTCAATTCGATCTATCAATTTTTTGACGAACACACATATCAACTCACGAATTTATACATATTTTGCTATTCCTAGTTTTTAATTAAATGACGACTAGCTTTCAATATATTTTCTTAAGATTGTATTTCACTTCTCTCTAATTATTTTTACTAATATATATTATTTTAATATAACAAATGAAGAGTTATCAATAGATTAAAGTGTAACTTTTTGAAATATTTTTTATATTAGACTTTTTTTCGATATTAATATTTGAATAGTACTTTTTAATTTCTTCTAATTCAACGGATAAAGAATTTAGAAATAAGAAATAATGAGTAATTAATGATGAAGGAAGCCATTACTTGGCAGTTAAGTTTGAATCGACTGTGCGAGAGGCAATAGGAGAAACTTTGACTTAGTTTTATTATATTATATTTTATTTTTTCAAAATCCTCTAATTTAAAAGGTTATTCATATATTCTTAGGTCAATTTTCTTCTCCATTTAGATTCGTTACGTACTTGACACTCCCATCAGCAGCTTCCTTATCTTAATTCCAATCCTAAAGCCACTCGTATTTCATCATATTTTTAAATATTATAAAACCCTCTTACCAATTCAATGCAATGAAAATTAACAGAATTATCTGGAACGAGCATAAAGTGACGTGGACAGTAATATTTGAAATCAAGTATTTAATTTTGAATGTTAACAAAAAAGGAACTATATACTTTGGCTGCACTTGATGTAATTTTGTTTTCTTAGAGTTGACTTTCAAGTTATTGAACTTATTTTAAATAAGAATGATAAAATAAACTAATATACAATTAACTCAATCGTATATTGTATTTTTAACTCAAACGAAACTTATTTCACTTTTTTATTACAAATTGTAAAAATACATATTTGAATTAAATGAATTAAGATAATATTAGAGAAGTTCCCTTTTTTATTGGAGAAATGTGTGAGCATAAGGTGATGAAAAAGAGAAAGACGAAAAGTAGTGGAGTTAGGTATATGTTTTTCTCTACATTGCTGATTTTGTGTCTTCTCTTACATCATTGTGTGTGGTGATTCGTAAAGCCACAATAGGTAAAATGTGTCTTTGATTATTGGGAAAACCACATGGCACAAAATCATTTTTGATTCTATTCCTCTCTAATGCACAACTTTTAAAAGCATTCATTCAAAAGCCCCTTCAACCCTTATCATCTCTTAGAATAATAACTTTTATTTTATTATAACAAAATATAATTATAATTATGTTAAAGAAATAACAGATTATATTAATAAAGACTCTTTTTATTTTATGAAACAATTCATATAAAGGTTTCCTGCTCATAATAACGACTTTTACTTTCTCCAATTTTAATATTTGATTACCTCGTTTTCTAAATTTGTTTTCATAGAGGATTTCTATTTGTTTCTTCGTCACAATTTATGACATTCCAAAAACTTAAATTATGAGATGTAAAAGAACGTAGTTCTGTTACTTGGAGATAACGTGTGAGGTAAGGAATTAAGCTTTTTAAAAGATCTAGATTTTATGTGTGAATGATTGTATATGTAATTTTTAATTGTATATTTGCCACATTATTTTTGTAATTATGAGAAAATATGGATTATGACAGTGGTGTGGTTAATAGAAATAGGAGTGAGAAAAAAAAAATAAAAGATTTTCACTAGAGGGATGAAGAGAGGGTGGAGGAGTGTGTCGATTTTGAGTGTTCATTATATTTTTTTAATTAAAAAATTATTTTATTCTTATATTTTAATAGAAATGAATTTTATTTTATCTTTATTTTTGTCAGATAATATATATATATATATATATATATATATATTTCTTATAGTTTAATTTAATTATTTTAATTTTAATTTCAAAAAATAAAAAGTAAAACAGGGTAGCCATATTTCAGGTGACATTAATTATTTTGTGTCGGAGTCTGAATGAGTCGAATCACAATCAAATCATGGTGTTTGAACTCATATACTCTTAAGTATAAAAAGTTACACTCTGATTAACTGATTAACAACTCTTGGTCAGGTGACAAGTGTTTAATCCAACATTTAAAATTTAGATAAATTCATTTGATTTTTTTTAATTATGAAGATTAGAAAAGTAAATCTAGATTAAAAAAATGATTTGATTGTATATTATGATGTATGATGTTAGACATTTTTTAATAAGTTTAAATTGATATTTAGTAAAATTGACGTTTTAGCATAAAAGTAATTAGATTGATGCCAATGATAATTGCCTATTTAAGTACTAATTGATCTAGTTTAACAATAATTTGGTTGTTATTAGTAGGGTTAAATATGTTTTTGGTCCCTCAAGTTTGGAATTAGTCATAATAATATTTGAGTTAATATTTAAGTGAAAATGGATCAAATTATGTAAACAATTCAAATACTATCATGTCCTTGAAACGTTAAAGAAACTTAATAAGATCTTGGTTAAAAGGACTAAATCCATACATTTCTAAAGAAGAAAGACTAAATTGGTCAGTCAGAAGTTTCAAAGAGGGACCAATTCCAAATTTCACTGAAACTTGAGGGACCAAAAACATATTTAACCCTTATCAGTGAAACCATTAATAAAAAAAATATATTAAACTTTCAATAACTTTTAAGCCAAGTTATATAATAATTTAGTGGTATCAAAGCAAACGAAGGTTTTCATTGAAAAAAAAAAACGTGTGTGAATACGAATAGTTATAATTCTTTTAGTATTTTATCTACTTTTTAAGTTGATTATTTTTAATAGAAAATATAATAATTAATAGGTTGGAAAGTTTTTAAGAATTTAAAGGGACAAACTTTAATTAAAATAAATGATTTATTGCACATTTAGTACAGAATTGCAATAAAATAATTAACTTTTTATTTATTTATTTATTGAAATTCTCTTGAATAAAGTTAGCCAAAAACAACATAAGTAAGAAGATAGATTTAACTGTGTTCCACTTTATCCTGTGCACATGTTAGGGAACATGGTCTATTAATGGCTTGAGAGAAAAAAAAAGTAGTCTAGTTTATTATGAGTGGATATATATTTTAGTTACATTGATCTCACGTGATTATGGGTTGTTAAATAATTAATAGTTAAACTCAATAAATGCGCGATGATGAAATAAAAGATTATGGAAAAAGTAAACTTAAAAAGTCTTTTTCAAGAGTATTATGCATGTTAATTTAAGTTATCATATCTTGATCGTATATACCTTAAAAAGAAATGGTCACAAATTTTCTGTGTTCTCATTTACGATGGTAGTCAATTTAAAACCAATTTGGTGTGATAAAGTCTCTAATCTATGTATCTTTCTTTATGACCAAAGGTTTGTATTCTTTTTCAAGCAATTAAAAATATGGTTTATTGAATTTAAGCATCTTTATGAAAGAAAGAAATACGATGCCAAAGGTGTAATTTGTTTGAATGAGATGACATTACTTAGATTATAAGTACATTGGATGTTTGTTGGTAGCCACAAGTTATGGAAACTCTATGCCATAGGATTTCAAGTTATACACTTCCTTTCTACACTATTTTTATGCATAAAAAAAGCCAAACAATTTCACCAAACTAGTCAGTGCATGTTTGAAAATGCATTACGTTAAACATATATATGTCTTTTTTTTTTCCCCAAAAGTCAGAGTCAAATAGTTTTCCATATGTGCTATAAAGAGTTTTTTCTGTATTTCGTCTTTTCGTTGAAAGAAAAACTAAGTTTATAAAATTAACATCTTAGTTAAAATTTAATTTATTAAAATTAAATAAAATTTTAAAATAATTAAATCGATCACATTTAAATATTTTAAAACATACAAATTATGTTAAATTTGATATAAAATGTATGTTTATTAAGTTTTCAGTCTACCATCAATTGAAATATTTTCAGTTGAGTTACTATGATTTTTTTGGTTAATTACTAAAAGGTTTTATATTTTTTAAATAAATTTTTAGTTCAATTATTTTAGTTAATGAGTGACATGTAACACGTTGTGTCATATTGCTTATTTGTTTCATGTTAAGAAATGTGTCATGTTACTTTTATTCTGATCCTAAGTTTAATTGTAAAATTGTTGTCAATCACCATGCATTTAAACTATTGTCTATTTTTGAATCGTATGCTTTTTATTTAAAGTGCCTTATGCCTTACCTCCTAGATGATAGGCGACTATTGGGCGTGATAGGAACATAGTCTTCCAATCGATGTCTAAGGATAATAACGAATCATCCTAACGGAGGATTTAAAGGATCGATGATTTGTATCTCGGCCACACAATGGACGTCAATGTTCCGATCTCAAGTTTGATGATAGTTGCATACAAATTAAATGATTTATAATATAAATAAATTAAAATACACACATCATGTTAATTAAATAACAAAAAATGTTTCACAAAATTACTTTAAAATAAAGTTTAATATTTTCCAACTCAAATAAGAATATTCTCTAACAACATTAATTTGAATTTTGTACTTATTATATTTTTCAACGTTACATTCGCAAATTAAGTTTTCAATTCTATGTTTGGTACTTATTTTACTTAAAGTATCATGCCTTAATAGGTTTTAGGTCTCTTGGAAGTACATTTCAATTCAGCTTATAATAATTACAGATATAAATTAAAAACTTTGGAATCATGGAAATTATTATTTAATCACAACAAAGTTAATGTAATTGAAACTTTAGATTGACTTATAAAAGGTTTATAGTTTCATCTCACGAAGTTGTATTAACAAGTTTTCTTGAAGTGATAAGGTCTAAAAAAGTGTTTCATTTAATCCTTGACCAGTGTAACTGGCACAAAAGGAATTTGAAGTTAATAATGGCAATTGCTTACACTCACAGGGAGAAGACAGTTAAAAGGAAGAAGGGTGAAAGTTTTGAATATGACATGATAGGGAGTGTAGTAATAAGAGTGATGCGAATGTTGGTGTTAGGTGGAATATAGCAGTAGTTGCTGATCATACTTTGCTCTCAGATTGTTTGGTGGATATTGTTGCTGAGTTCGATTATCCTGTGGTTGTTGGTTGTTGGTAGTTGGTCAGCTACTTCAGATTGATTTATGCTGTGTTATACACACAAAATTATGACAATACCTAGGTATATGTCTAAATTAATGATTCAAAATCAATGTACAAGGTTTTAATTAGGTATTATTTTCAAATTTTATTTTAGTCAAATATCATACTTAGGTTTTCTTAACTTGTGTTTGAATAAAACCTAGATAAATGATAGATAATATCTCCATAGAATTTGAGTTCGAGTATAGCTTGATCCCATAAAATCAAGTTATACAATCATTTATAAAGTAAAAACTATCCTTTAGTATACTATTTTTAGATTCTATTTATGCTTAATAATACCTCAGTTAATTAATTGTGTGTTTATGGATGTATTTCATAATTGTGAGTTAATTAATAATTTTATTTGGGAAGAGTAATGTGTTAAAGGAACAGGGTGAGAATATAATTTTGGGATGTTATGGATGGGGAACTAGCATGAGTGTTTGGTTTTGGAAATAAAAATGGAGTAATGAACTTGGCAGATGAAGGTAGTGCATATAGCAATTAGAAGAAAAGAAAAAACTCCTTTTTTAATTACCCCAAACCATATTCATCTTCGTTTTATTTTCACTTTTTTTTTCCTCATTCTCTCTAAGTTTTTCTCCATTCTTGTGATGATCTACGTGTGCAAGCTAGTAACCTTTTTTTTTCTTACTTCTTTTCAGAAGAGAATTATGCATGTGTATGGGTTTGGTTTTTTTATTTTATTAAATGTATGAAATTTTTTAGAGTTTAGATTTTTTTGTGTTGGTTAATAGGATTCACATATATCATCAAGGAGTAAGTACACTTGGTTTTTCTAACTCATCTTTTCTTTCAAGTTGTAGTTTCTCTAAGTAGAGAGAAGATTAAGGTAGGAAAAAGAAACTTAATCTAAACTTTGATTTATGCCCTGTTCTTATGAATGGAATTACTATTTAGAAGAAAGTGTGAGCGACGATTCAAAGGTTATTTTTGCGTTCGTTTAAAGGTAATAAGAGGTGAAAATTCAATCACGTTGTATATAAAGAGATTGGAAGGGATCACATGCATATTTATATAATTACCCTTTGATTATTTAATATTTTCTACACACTGCACATGGAAACTAATAACTTCCTGAGCAAGATGACTATTCAATCTAAGCAACAGCAAAACATACAAACACCATAGCACTACACACAGCAGATTCATAAATAAAATAAAATTTATTATTCATTTTTTGAAAATAAATTTATGATTATTTCAAGCAATCAACACAAATTAAATAAATTATTTTAAATTGTTTTAAATTATTTATATAGTATTTTATATTAATTTTAATATTAGGGATATTTTGGTAATCTCATTTTTTTATCTATTAAAAGTTTTTCTTATGTCACATCACTCAATTCAATCACAAACTTTCACTAATTTCACTCTCTAATTCACTCCAAAATCACCTCCTAATCCCTTAAAAAGAATAACATCAACTTCACCCTCTAATCCTTTCAATCTCTTCCTCTAATTCTTCCTCTCAAAAGAACACAGTCTTAAACTATGAGTGAGTAGTTGATTTTATGTTATCTTGATAACTCTGCTTGTGAAAATGTTTGAACAATTAATTAGTAATTTGGGTGAGAAACTCATAATATCAAGACTTATATAATGCTTATTTGTATAATCATATTATTTTTGTTTTTGAATTTGATAAATAGTAATAATTGTTTGGTGATCATATTATTTTTACATTTTCTATAGTTAGTTACAATATAAGGTTAAATGTATTGGAATTCAATATAATTTTTCCATCTTCTCAAAATGTGAACAAAACTATTTAATTTAGAAAAAAGTAAATTTAATGGGGTTTTTATTTTACGAAATTGATATGGATTATTTTTTTTGGATAGATTTGGTGTAACAAGTGGTGTATACTCTATTGCATATATGTTCTTAGGTAGAATCAAGCATAGACGGGTATGGAGGAGGTCATTGATACACAGCCTTTTAGGCGTTCGACAATAACATTTCTGCTTACTAGCCCTGAATGATGGCTCATTGGTACGCCCTCCTTCAAACACTCATCGTACTTCTCCAATGTACAAACAATGTCGCTGAAATCTGGTCGTTTCGACGGGTTTCCTGACCAACAACGCTTTATCAGATGTGCCAGTGCTGGTTCACAACTTGCTGGCAGAGGAGGCCTTTCATTCTGATCAAAAACAAAAATCACTTTTCAAATCAAAAACTATGATTTAGATCAAATGAACTATGATTTTCAATTTTTTGTGTTCCACAATTTTAGAGACAAATGGCTATTTATCTGTGCCTTTTGTGTGGGGTCTATGGGATGAGTGTGCCTCATGGGAATGCACTAATGGAGACAACAATATTGCGGCTAGCCTTTTGTGCAAAGTTCAAGGACTACTTTTGACAAATGTATGCACCAAAATGTAACAACTGTTTTTGTGTTAGCCTCAAATTTTTTTTATCTGGTTAAGCGATATCAAGGGATTCGTGTTGGGACTAGGGAGGGAACATCACCAAGGCCCATGCATCGGTGCTTCCCATTATTAGGACTAGAAGACACATGCACCGACTGTTACACTTTTCATAAAAAAGTTCACTCTGTTAAAGCACTCTTGAGTTAAAATAATCCATGATCATTGCTAATGTTAGGTTCAGCTTCTGCACATGTTGCCCAACATGTACATCACATAGCTCAAGTAATTCAAGATTTCAATGCCTGGTTTTAACCCCTGAGGCTTCACAATAGAAGCAACATGAACAAGCAGAGTCACTTTAATTACTACTGGTAAACTATCTATGTATGAAAATAAAAATTAGTGGACACATTTATTGATATATGTAGTCTGTGGTATGTAGATTACTTTTTCTGAAGAAAGATTGTATTATATAAGAAAGTGCTATGGCTAAGTAAACCATGTTGTGACACAACGAAATTATCTTGCAAAAAGCGATTAGAGGTTACAATATTTTTGTCTTCACCTCTTATGCTTTGAGGGACACTTGCATCTTGTCAGACAGGCTAAGAGAAGAAAGAGTAGAGGGTTAGAATCTCTGAAATGCAGAATCCCTTAAACTCTGCATAAAGGTGTTTGTGGCACTTAAACTAAATTGAAAAGTGAAAGTATATTGATTGACCCATCCGATTGAAGGAAAGGCAATACTGAATGAGTAAAATAGTAAAAAAAAAAATGCTCACATAAGTCATGAGCCGTGAGAATAGTGAATGCAATTATGGATAACAGCTACACGATAAGGATTCTCCAAGTAACTCTGCCTTAGAGAAGATTTTGTACTAAGTAACCATTAGAAGGTAGATAAAAGTTTGGGAAATTACTGTTGTTTCATGTGGTATAAGATTTTAAAAGATTGGATATTGGGAGTGATCGAAACCAAGCTTCCCAGTTGGATATTTTAGATACTCGAGTGACATAGCTACTGTTGTTTTCTACACTGTTACTAAAAGGGCAGAAGTCTGTAGTGAGTATGTTTGGAACCTTTTTTATAAAATTGAAGTGTGTAGATATCAGATTTCTTCAGTCCCATTAGGGGAGCAAATCAAACTGTTCCAAGCAGAAATTTCCATATTATTGAGTATAATTCTTATCACAAAGAACTTGTCCAATCAATCATCTTGACAATGCAACAACTGTTTTCAGTTCGGAATTCTTCTTTTTATGCATAAAATTTCATTTCCAGACCAATTTTAAGTCATTTCAGAAATAAATTTTGGTTCAGAAAGGACCAAGAATTATGCCATATGTCAAATTAGACAAGAATTATTCGTCCACTATTAGACACGACCAAGAAGTTCGAGTAGAAAGAAGGAATTTTGGTCAGAGTAGAAAAAAGTCAAGAAGGGATTAAAGAAAAAGATTCTATCAATAAATCTATCAGAATTGGTAAGCAGAGAAGTGATGTAATTGTCTCTCTAAGAGCAATTAAAACTGGTGTAGCAGGATGAACTAAAACAAAAAGCAATTAACACAACACAGAAGAGATTTAGAGTTTAGAGAAATATAGCCATGTTACCTTCTCAGCCACAGCAAAAGCAGCTTGCACTGGGGTCATTCCTTGGAAAGGAAGTAGAGAAGTAGTGAGCTCCCAAAGCACAATACCAAAACTGTAGACATCAACTTTTCTAGTATAAGGTTTTTCCTTAACCATCTCTGGTGCCATCCAACGATATGTTCCCGAGTTCCCTTTGCTTTTCCGGCATCTTGTTTCAAGACAAGATGTGCCAAAATCCGCCACCTTAGCCCTCAAGTCATCGTCGAGGAGCAAATTACTTGACTTCAAGTCTCTGTGAATCACACCTTGTGAATGAAGGTACTCCATGCCCCTTGATATATCCAGAGCCAACCTTATTATTATTTCCAGTGAGAGTGAGTATGGCTCTTTCTTGTTCAGATACATCCTTAGATTCCCTTGTGACATGTATTCTGTTATGATACAGTACACCGGCGGTTTTTTACATGCTGCAATAAACTGTAAATTAAGAGTCATTTAATTATCAGAGTTTACACAAACACCTCTGCAGCTAAAGGTTACAGTTAGAATTTGGGTTTTAGAACCCCAATTTGCAAGTAGCTCAGAATAACTCAATAATTGATGAACCAATAGACTCGATAAAATTCAGATTTCAATGTAACTCAACTTTAAATATAACTGTCTCTTAAGATTGTTCCCATATAAAAACTATTTGGTGGTTGTTGACATTCAAAAGTAGAGCCAAATCAAATAATCTAACACACAAAAAAATGCTAGGATTCCTCATGGTCGTTCCAAAACCCCAAGGACAAGAAAGAAGATTAATGATTGTATTACTCATCTAAAAATGGCAAAAATTAGAACAAAATAGAAAAGTCAATAGTTGGCAGCGATAGGTGTATTGTATATGTTACTGAGTTCAGCCAATATACTTATTTAAATGGTCCCTGTTTGCCTCTTTTTATGTTTCTGAAACAGTTTTACCAAGAAAAGCTAAGACTTTCCCTAAGTGGCAAGTGGCAGTGTCTCTTTGTGGGAACAACCAAAACTATATATATTAGCTCCTCTCTTGCTTACCTCCTCTGAGTTTCACATCCTCACAGATAAAACGATCGTAATGGATACATAAACAAACAAACTACCATGCAGACAAGAAGATTGAGTTTCGAAACAAGGTTGGAGAGATATCTGTTGATTAAAACAGCGTACCTCCACAATGTTAAAATGGAAGAGACGTGAAAGCAAAGCCACTTCAGAGTTAAATTGCTCCTCTAGTAATTCCTTTTTGTCCTCATCCTGGGATGGCATCTTCACCATTTTCACAGCAACTGCTCTCTGCTTGTAGACTCCACGGTAAATTCGGCTGTGAGCTCCACAAGCAAACCTGTTGCCGATAAAAAGCTGTGATAGGTCGGCAGTCCATTCCTCTTGCTCCCCCTCCTCCTTTGAAGCCTCCCATGTATCCATTGAGTCCAATATCATGGACCACGATTCCATGCTATCAAATCTCTTCCTTTCATTGTTCTCCGTGTCACTCTCCAACCTTAACTTGGAGGAGGATGAAGGGTCTGGTAAAGGTTTACTCTTAGACATCCTTAGCCTTAGTCCATGGAAACATGACCCCGCCATTGAACCTAGAAAACAAGTGTGTATTTTTGAACAATGATACGAAGAGTGTCAGAGCATACAGTCATGACAAATCTTCCAAACACGAGCTCCAACGTAGGATGAAGAACTAGTATAAGTATTTTAAAACCATCTTGAGGGTGATGTATATTGCAACTGCACCCTTTGATAATCAATCCACGTAAGCAGAAAGGCCACGGTTTATTTGAGTATGAATATCAATACTTGGTGTATAAGAATTGTGAAGGATATGAAATATCTCACGGCATTCAAGAGTGGAGTAGAAAAAAAGAAGGAAGTGGGGATTTCATTGGTTTTTCACAGTAGCATAAGGAGGAATTGAGAGGAAGAAAAGTTTCAAGGGTGTCTCGTGAGTGGTTGGGAAAAAGTGGAGTAGCTTGTTATAGAGAGTGAGAGATAGAGTTTTTGGGAGAATTTATAATTGAAGTTAGTTGGTGATGGGATTATGATGAATGAATGCAGTGCTAAGTGGACACAATGCAAAGCGAGGTGACTTGAGCTTGGCGATTGGTACATCCAACTATTGGTGTTTGCTTTTGCAGTGTTCTCAGACTTTGGATATATCCCCATCCTTGTTGGGGCCATGAAAAGTTTGAGAGTACAAGTGGCATCTTCCATAACAAAAGAAGAAACAACAGACAAGTGCCAACTGCAAGAGATGGACCTCTCTCAGTTTATACCAAACATGTGATTGATTTCTACGTATTACTGTTTTTCCTTCTGCTGTCAAAACCATTGCCTCATTCCAATACATATATCTTATGCTACTCTCTAATTCCTAACTGCGTCTTTGTGTTGGGTTGCTGCTGCCAATAAAAATCAACTTCATCACAACACAACCAATAAAAATCAGGTAAGGGTCAACCGAAAAAAAGAAAAGAAAAGCATTTAAGTTTGTGATATGGAAAAACATTTTTAGGTTCATATACAATCTCTCCAGAGATTTTTAACAAGAAACGTATACGATTCTATTTATTAATTATAATTTGAAGATGATCCAATGTATGTTTTCTAATTTATTGCTTAACGTATTATATAATTTATATTTGATGATTACCGATTTTACCCTGATTTGACCATAAGTAAACTCGGATGGAAGAAACAGAGATGATTGATTAATTGAGAGATATAGGGGAAAAATGCATATATAAATGTTGATAAAATTAGATTTTAAAAAAAGAAACAAATGGTTTGAGGGAGAAATAAAAAAAGTAGAAAGAAAAGTTAAGGAGACATAAGAGTTTCGTCCCAAAACTATCTAAGCCATTCAATATTTGGTTCCAGGTCACACGATATGGACCGCATATTGTTAGGTATGCGCCGTAGTGTGGTTTTTGTGGTATGGGCTTATCACGAGGAACATGTAGGGGATCTCGCTCAGGGCCCAAAAAACAAATTTCGACATTCCGTAACAAGTACTACCATAATTTTTTTTTCTTTTTTCTTTTTCTCATCCATCTATATTACCACTCTCTTCTTTTGCCATTTAGTATAACTACTCCACTTAATTAGAAAATGGCAAATATTATTTACACAATAATAATAATAATAATTCATAAAGCAGATTTTATACTCTAATAAGTTTACATTTAAAATAGAGGTGAAATATAAAAAAGTTATAAACAAACATTACTATAAAAAAAAAAAGATAGAAACATAAAATATTAACGCATAAACTAACGAACGAGTTTTCCCTAGTCATGCACTCTTATGTGCATTGTAGGAAGGTTTTGTTGTTTCATATATATAATTTAAAATAGAGGTGAAATATAAAAAGTTATAAACAAACATTACTATAAAAAAAAAAAAGATAGAAACATAAAATATTAACGCATAAACTGACGAACGAGTTTTCCCTAGTCATGCACTCTTATGTGCATTGTAGGAAGGTTTTGTTGTTTCATATATATAATTTAAAATAGAGGTGAAATATAAAAAGTTATA
>Ga0099822_1005003_pt1 | contig 17323 bp, 13 predicted proteins | sample CowpeawhiteBW_FD_76839 | JGI IMG/M metagenome (GOLD analysis project Ga0099822, IMG submission 76839) | Root nodule microbial communities of legume samples collected from California USA - Cow pea white BW | ecosystem: Host-associated > Plants > Roots > Nodule | place: USA: California | collected...
CCTCTATGCAAATAAAAGATACCTAAGGATGTCTCTACAAAAACCTAACCCTAGCTTCTAGAAACAAGGTCAAATAAGGTTACAAAAATGAGAGACAAAAGAGCTAACTATGGTGTGTGCAAGGCTAATTTCGTTCTAGCACAAAAGAGACCAAGAATGTGTCTCATATGTCTCCAAAAAGTTGTCAAAGTGTGCTAAAAACAAAGGAGACCAAAGGTACATAGGTACACTTGCTTTATGCCTTTTACTTTATGCTTTATGCCTTTGTTTTACTCTCTCCTACACATCATTTATGCTCTTCAATCACCATGTGCCACCTAGCATTGCTTTCTTACTCCTAATTAACCTATAAAGCAAATAAACATAGATTAGCATGTTGGCTTAAGTCAAGTCAAAGGTCAACAAGTGAAACCTAGTCAAAGGTCAACAAGTCAACTAAGGTTGATTCAACTAAGTCAACTTAAGGAATCAAAAATAATAAACACAAATGAAAGGGATGAAGGATTAGTGAACTTCCTTTCTAAATATGCTTAGTCTTCTTAAACATGTGCCTCTATCCTTGGTTGGGGTCAATCCTTCATCAGAAGGGAGAGGGCAGTTGCATCAGTTAATAACAAAATGATAAGTGTGAATACTTGGGATTGCCTATGTGACCACATTTAGGAAATGAATGTACATGAGAGGAGTTATGATAACTAGAATCGTTGTTGACAGTAATTAACTAGGTTTATGGTACTCTAGATAAGTGGCAAGGTGAGTGGTGTGTGAGCAACTATGCTTGGACCTCAACAAAAACTAGTACTGCGCAAGTAATGATGTAGCTCTTGGTGGAGGTGTTTAACCCGCCAGGCGATAGCTACAAATACAATGGCTCTGGGAGCGCGTGGCACCAGGCGACAGGGCTCGTTCCGTCAGGCGAAAGTTGCAGGATCAGAGGCTCCAAAGGCACTTGGCGCATAACAACACAAAACTCTTGTTAGACGGTCTGGAGCTGAATTTTGCTTGGCGGCTCTGTAGTAACGCCAAGCGATAATGTAAAGGCATGACTTGTGATTTGTTTGCTTTGGGATGTATGTGGTCTACAAGGCTTGACTAGTACCTTGAAGAGAGACTTGTTGGAATGCTCCTTGAGTTGTGGTACAGAATAATATCCCTTGAGTTGTGGCTCGGATAAGGGAAAACATGTGGCATTCCTTGAGTTGTGGCTCGGAATGACATCTCTTGCGTTGTGGCTCAGGATGGCGGATGAATACGAGGAATCCTTGAGTTGTGGCTCGGATTGGTGAGTGTTGTTGGTGTGATTGTGCAAGTTGTGGCTTGTACGGATGGGTCCAGAAGATTTCCCTCTTCGGTATTTAGCCGACGAATTTAGTAATCTTAGGACATTACGAACTATGTCCGTGTTGGGAACTCCACCTGGCGTTACAGAGTGTGGTCTGTAACAAGTTTCCCGCACGTGTTCTACAAGTTGTGGCTTGTAGGTGTGGCAGCAAATGCATCTTGAGGTATTCACCTAAAGATGTAGAACATGGATCACATGGTCACTAACATATAAAAGCCCTTTTACGTCTGGCGCTTTTTGGTTTTTACGACTAGGTTAGATCAGACATAATATCGAAAGCCGTAAATTTACGTCTTTCCAAATATCAAACATTGTTTTACGTCTAACGTGAGCACACAGACGTAAATTTATGTGTGTTGGGATCTGAGTAGATGTAAAATCACGCAGAAAAATGGTGCTTTAGGAGGTCCCACAATTGCTGTAGTTTGAAGGAGACTCGTCGCACGTCACCATAGACCACCGTCGTTGCATAACGTTGACACAAACCATCGTTGAACGCCATCGTCGCACACTGTTGTTGCAAAAAGGAGGGTTTCAAGCTTTCGAGAAATGAAAATGGAGGCAAACAAACATCGTTGAACACCGCCGTCGTACAACGTTACCACAGATCACCATCGAATATCGTCGTCGCACACCGCTGTTGCAAAAGGGAGGATTTCAAGATTTCGAGAAATGCAAATGGAGGCAAACAAAGCTGAGACAAAAGAAAACGGAAGCAAACACAAAATGAATCAAAAAGCAAATGCAAAATGGTAAGTTTGGTACCTTTGGTGGTTTTCGCGCACAGAGAAATGCAGGCAAACAAACTTAAAGCCTTTTTACACAGAGTTGGAAGCATTAGAGAAGACTGGCTAAAGTTAAAATTTAAGGTTCACATCTGACACCTCTATGTTAGACGTAAATTTCAATATTTACGTCTGACCGAGCTCAGTCAGACGTAAATTTACGTCTGATTCATTTAAACCAAACATAAATTTACGTATGACCGGACATAGTCAGATGTAAATTTATGTCTGGATCAAACATAAATTTACATATGACTGTGTGTGGTCAGGCATAAATATTGATGACTTTTTTACAAGTATGCCATCGGTCATTTTTAATGTTTGATCCCTCTATGTCAGACGTGAATGCGCAGACATAAAAGCCCTTTTCTGTGTTAGTGGGTGGTGGCCATGTGGTATGAAATCAAATGATGGAATTCCTTTGTTGATTGTGTGCTTATACATCTGAATTACATATATGTTTTTATATATTGTTAGATCAACCTATATGCTTGTGTTTGGCGATGATCATGTATTACGTTACACGTGAGCAGATAATGTTGTAGGTAGTACTGGTGAGGCATAGAGTCAGAGTGGGGCTAGCTTGGGGAAAAAGCTTTATTAGATTTTTTGTTATTTATGGTTTTGAATAATTTTGTAAACCTTTATGTTACCAAACTTGGATATTGGATTTGAGTTATTTTACGATGAAATAAATGTTTAAATTTTTCCACGTTTTTTGGAAAGACGTTATAGTAAATACAATTTGACTTTTATTTTGTTTATTTTAGTTTAAAACTAGTACTATCCGACTGGGATGTTGCACAACCCGAGCCTGACTTTGTACTATTTCAAAAGATTTACAAAGTTTACACTCTTACACTTTCAAAATATGAAAAAACACACACAAAAGACTCTTAAATCACACAAGAATCAAACTAGCACAACAAGACACCTTTTGTAGACCTGGAAAACCACCAAGCACACACACAAAGCTTGAGAAAGATCAAACCTAGTGTTAGCACAACCCTACCTACCACAACTACCTTCTCCAAGCTTCAAAAACCAAGCAAAATGCTCCAAGAATTGATCCAAGATCAATTTTTACCAGTTGCAACCTGTATGATCACGAAAGAGAGAGAATTCTCAGGTTTCCAGAATGATTTCGCACTAAGAAATGGTCTTGCTACCTCTCTTTCAAAAAATACAACACTTATAGTCAAATTGTTATGAAATTCAATAGGTTGATTTTCAAATCAATTGGTTGATTTCACTTAACTTAAGTGAAATCATTCGATTAAAAAATAAATCAACTGATTGAATAAGCCACAATTTAAGACTATTGAATCTAACCTTTTAATTTGTTAAAAATCCATTCAACAAATTAAAAGACATCATTTAACCTATTGAAAAATATTTCAACAAATTAAAAGACACAATAAAGACCTTATACATCTAATTTATGCTAAATGGTCTACAATATGAATTACAATCTTCAAGCTTGTCTTCCCTATGATTGATCCAGATAAAGGGCGTGTATATAAGGCTTGATCAACTTGAGTAACATCAAATCTCCATATCTTCATCAATACAAGCATGGTTTTAAGGCAATGACTTCAAGTATCTTCATCAAATCTTCAAGTAATACACCATCTAGGCTACGTATGTCAACAAAAGGTATAAAAACAATTGAAAACAATTTATTTAGTTGTTAAATTAATTTTTTATATCATTTTTTAAGTGATCAACTTTTAGAGAAATGTTATATGGTTTCCTTTGTTACTAAAGTGATTAAAGATGCAAACATCTATGAAGTAAATAAAGAACCAAATTTTAAAACCTATCAAATGTCTAATAAATCACTATTATGATAATGTTGATGAAAGAAAAAATAAGATGAAGATGTCAAATTGGATTTGGATGAAGATCTCATCCATGAAAAAAAAGAAAGACAAGAATTATAAATAAGAAAAGAATAGGAAATCAAGCATGAGAATCAAATTTAAAATTTAAAATTCAAATAAATAGATATTAGGAAAAGGACAAAATGCTAGAAAAAGATTTGCTTAAAATCTATTTAAATTACATTTTAGGAAATCATTTAGTTTTTCAAAAAGTTTTTTATGTAGAGATAAAAATGTATTTATTTTTTAGAATGAGTATTTATGAATGTTCTGGTTTAGTATGTTAATGTCACTTCAAGCCACATAATCCAAGTGTTAAGTAAGACCTTTAGGTTACCTTCCTATTTATAACTAGTGGAGTGCATGTTCAATAAGAATTTCTATAACTTATGGATCTATTAAGATTTGAAAAAAATATATAATTCTGAAAAATAATATAAATTACGTTTTTTAAGATATTGTAAGGTCCAATTATTTTACTGTCCTTTTTTAAGGGCTGCTCCAAATCCATTGGGCCTAGGACTGGCCCATAGGGAGCCAAGAACCCTAAACTGCCATAACCAGCTCATTCTCTTCACTTTCAGAAAACTTTCTCTTTTCTCTCTTAGAGTTGTAGTAACCTTTCTTTGCTAGGGTTTGATCTCCGCCTCTGTCAAGTTCGTATGAGCTCATCCTACTTCACGTAAGTTGTCCCTTATCTTGTACTTGCCCATTTCTAGCACTGTTGTATTGGTTCCAGATAAAGTTCCTCTTAGTAACTTCATTTCCTACTGTTCCTTAATTTTTTCCAGCTCCTTAAGTTATTCCTTGAACTGTTGTGCTCCACTACTTAGAGTTGAGGCCCTTTTTCTACCTATTTCTAGGTAAGGGAAGCTAGGGTCTTTAGTACTTTCCGTAAATCTACTTGTTTTCAACCTTGCTTCATGTTTTGTATGGATTGTATGCTACTGTGAACATGTGGAATGCCTGATTATGCGGTTTGGATGTGCATGTATAGTTGTTGTAGGGAGAACAGTGGCGAGATCTGATGTTATCGTCCAAGCGGGTTTGTCTCGCCTAGGCGAGACTTGTAGAAACAGGCCTAGGTTCGCACTCGAACTCTCGCTCAAGCGGAGAGCTCTTGTTTTGAGTGAGGTACTATCTCGTTCAAGCGAGAGAGGCTCGCCTAAGCGAGAACACATGGGAGCTTGAGGCATGTCGCTGCAGTTATAGCCCAGGCGAGGAACCTCACCTTTGGGCGAGGGGTGGCCTCGCTCAGGCGAGGAGGGCTCGCCTAAGTGAGAAATCGCGAGTCTGGCAGGGTTCTCTATTGGCAATCTCGCCTAAGCGAGGACTTGTAGCTTGAGCGAAAGACCTCTTTCGCTTGAGCGAGGGCTCCTTGGCTTGAGCGAGACTGGGGCGGGAATTTACTCCATGGTTGTTCTTTCCATGTTGTTGATTGTTAATTGTAAACTTTGTATGGATTACCCTATTTTAAACATGAAGTATATGAATATGCATGTGAGATCTGATTGTATAGGCTGGAATGATGAGTTTGGTATGATCTTGGCATGATTTGAGTATGGAATGGTTAGTTATAAAGGTAACATGGAATTGGTGTGAGCATAAATGTTATATTGATTATTGGAACATGTTGTTGGTTTGGTTAGGGCGTAATTCCACGATAGTTTCGTGGTGGTGCCTCATTGGTTAGGGCGTAATTCCATGAGCCTCTAGGTGAGACCTTAGGTGGTGCCTCAGTTGGTCAGGACGTAATTCCATGACCCCTGTTAGTGGGAGTTCATGGTGGTGCCCCATCTATATAATTTAGTAAGGATTCAAGATAAGGATTGCATCCTGACACTCTAAAGAGCCAGCTAATCTCACATAGAGCGTACTGACTCGAGTGGTGAGAGTAGTAGGAGGCCTAGAACCCATTAAGGGTTAACCTTGTGTGTGGGGGATGAGACACTGGAACAATTAGCTCGGTAGAGCGGTAAAAGCCACCACAAGTGCAAGCATCCACTGAATCCAACTAATTATATATATCCGGATGAGTCGTGTCTGAGTCTTAGTGTATTGTTTGCAAGTCATAACATGATTGGTTGGCTTGTGCATATTGAACTATAAAATTGTATGCAACTGTATGATAAATCATTTTCTGCTCTAGCTTACCCTTTTGTTTGTTGTATGTCTTGCTTATGTGGTTCTCTCTTTTTGCGATGATCATCAATTTATTGATGTGAGGAGATGCGAGAAATCCTCATGGCCGACAAGGAAATGGTGACTCCGCTGCATAGCTTGCTTGTGCTGGATACCTTTTGTTTGGGCTTTCCTCTTAGGGTTATGACCCGTGTATTGACTTGTCTTTTAAATCTTAATTTATTTACTGTTGAACTTTGTACCATGTCTTATTTTGGCATCATGGCGTATCTTGGATATTGTCAGGAGTAGTGTTTATACTCTAGGACCTTGTCTTTGTATCATCTTTGTAATATGTCATTTAATTAAGGTATTTATTTAAATGGAGTGTTATATATAACTCTCCAACCTTTTATAAAATATTTTTGAGAGATTTGTTTTAATTCATCTATTACCATTAGTCAACCTATAATTGACTTTAGATGTTATGTTATTATAGTACACAAATTGATTTGAGCGTAATTGATTTGAGTGTAAAGGAAAATTTAGTATGAGACCGTTGTCTAATATTATGACTACATAGTAATAAAATAATAAATCACTGAAAATAATTTTATGAAATGTTATTTTTCAAGATAGTTATTATTAAAATAACTTAATTTTGTATATGATTATTACATCTTAATATTAATAAAGAGGAACCAAATTATAATTTAATAATAATCATAATAGATAATTTAAAATTAATGGTGTTAGTGTTTACATTTAAAAGATTTTCTCTAATTTTAATGCAATTGTAATTTTAAAAAAATATTTAATAAAAATATGAATTTTAATAAAAATATTAATATAAAATTTATACATAAATTATATTTGATTTTTGATTTGAACAGAGACAAAATTGATTATTTTAAAAAAACTAGAATTGATCGAGAAAAAGTTAATGAATAAAAGAATCAAATTAAATATAATATCCTAACATGTTGCATACATTGACATATGACTATTGTCATCACATAAATATAATATTGGCTTGACACATTAATAATTTTTTAAAATTAAATAAAATAAGAAATAACAAAATAATAAAGTGAAAAGTGGTATATATATGACTCTTTTATTAATTATTTAAATATCGTTAATAAAAAGAATAAATTAAATAAAAATAATAAATATTAAAAATAGATTGAAAAAAGTATATTAAGATTAAATTGAACAAAATTAATAAAAGTAAATATCAAATTAATATTTAAATCTAAAATTAAATATAAATAACTTTGATAATTTTGTATATAAATTTTATTTATTTAATTTAAAAATATTCAAATTTTAAAAAATGATTAAATTTAGAAAATGGACAAAACTAGAAAAAAATGTGAACATGATAAAGATGACTCCTCTTTATATAATAGAATAAAAGTATAAGTAATTATTTAATTAAAAAATAGTAAAATTTTAAAAAAGTTAAATAAAAAGTATCAATTTTGAAAAACAACCACTTAAAAAATAAAAATGACAAAATAATTATTTTAATTTAAAAAAATATATTTAAAAATTATATTTGAAAAATAAAAATGAATACAGATGAAGAATCTCTTTTATATAATAGCATAAACTATAAAATTAAGTATAAATAATTTTTTATAATTTACTTTAATTATTATTTCAATTTTAAAAAATAATTAAATTTAAAAGAAAAGTTAAATAAAAAATATCAATTTTGAAAAACAACCACTTAAAAAATAAAATTGAGAATATAATTATTTTAATTCAAAAATATATATTTAAATGATAAAAATGAAATACCAATGAGAAATCATTTTTATATAATAGTATAAACTATAAATATAAATAATTTTTATAATTTTATTTAAAGTAGTATTTTAATTTAAAAATAGGTTAGAAAAAATTAAATAAAAAATATCAGGAAAACAACCACTTAAAAAATAAAAATGACAAAGTAATTATTTTAATTTAAAAGAAAAAGATATTTAAAAGGTAAAAATTAAATACAAATGAGAAATCTATTTTATATAATAGTGTAAACTATAAAATTTGACATAAATAATTTTTAAGATTTTTATAAGTAGTTTATATTTATTTTGTAGATATTTATTTGATTTAAGAATTAATTGAGTTTAAAAGATTATTAAATAAAAAAATAATTTAATTTAAATAAACGATCAATAATATTGATAAAATAATTATTTTATTTAAAATTGAAAAATAATGCAAATTTTCTTTATATATATATATATATATATATATATATATATATAATTAGATAAACAAAATGTGAATGTAAAGTTACTTTTGAAAATTTTATTTAAATTGAAAGGTTAATAACCTGAAACTATGTTCGTCCAAATAAAGCACTAAAAGAACAGGCACACTGATTTTGACCCTTGCGTCCTCAAAAGCCATCTCCATGTTTCATGACACCAGATTAAAAAAACTACAAAATATTCCACGAAAGTGCAAAGCAAAGTGGAACTTTGATTCTGAGCTACGTGTCATAATATAAGATGTACGTGTTGGCTACCAAAACAAAAATAGATAAGGTTAATTTTAAAAAGTGCATTCTGTTTAATATGTTAGGTTGTATTGTACGACCATTCTAGAGAATCTAAGTCACTATTCCTCTTACGTCTTCACAAATATTTTAAATTCTGAAAAGTTAAGATTTGACTGATTCTCAATTTTATATTTCAAAAGATAAATTTTTTAACCTATTAAGCATGTACACTTTTATCTAATAGTTTTGTGTTGTGATAGCATCTATTAAAGAGATGGAACATTTATTATGTGCCAGTGCATGATAAAATAATAATGTTTAATTTTAACAACATGTTGAAATTAAAACGGTAGATTCATATGGATCGTCAATGTTAATTAGTCGTTGATGATGTTGGAAATGTGATTCGTAGGATACTTACCCTTCTTAATATTCTCTTCAAAAGCTTAAAAAAAGTTATATATAAACAACGGAAAAATATGTTTTTATGGAAAAAGTACGTTTGAAACAATGCTTTATTCAGCTTCTTTTGGGTTGAAATGGAGTTTTTACAGGTGTTGACACGTGTTTTCATATGCTATGAATAATTTTGTCAAACATTGAAACGTGTTTCAAACCTCCTATATGAATGCGTTGTTAATGGAAATGTGTAGAATTAGTACTGAATAATGACTTAAACATGTTTGTCAATTTTTTAACTACCCTTTCACACGAATGATTATAATAAAATTTATAAACTCTTTGTACAGTCCAAATTATTGAATAATATTGTGAAAAAAAATGTAATATTTACTCTTTTTTTTATTTTATATATTGTAATTTAAAAAAAAAAAAAAGGGTTTAAACAAAAACAGCATCAACACAGGCTTCGGATCGAAAGGAAGAAATATGAAATAAAACAGTGCTTGATTGGGCATTTGCGTTCTGCACCCCAAAATTACTAACGCAGCTGCATAGTTTTGATTATTTGTTTTAAAAAATTTCACAAGTTTTTTGAAATTTGCAGAATAATTTTCAAAATAGAATATTTGGAAGAGAACTTGTAGAATAAAATTTTCTGAATAAGATTTTCAAGTTATATAAACGCTTTTCTTAATGAACTTTGGAATGAAATTTTCAAAACAAACTTTTCAATGCATATCAAATATATTTCAGAACAAAATTTTTAGAACAAACTTTTCCAAATTTATAAGATACTTCCCAGCTTTCCGTCAAACTTAACTCAACGTTTTAATGTATGTTTGGAATTCCGTTGTAAAAGGTTGGTTTCGTAAAATGCAACGTAAACGTAAAAGCATATATGTTCTTTCTTTGATTGTAACAATTCTCTTGGGCATTTTTATATTCTATGAAACATAAATATTTTTTACCAAACAAATAGGTGTAATGAAACACCCCATTTAAATAATAATCTTAATTAAATGAAATGTCACACAGAAGAATAATATAAGAAGCAGGTCAGGAAGTATAATATCACTCCTTACAAATATTCAAGATAATAAGAATGAAAATACTGAAGCACACTACGATGCCAATACAAAACAAAGTATGAAGATCAATAGTATTCAAAATGAATGCCCAATGGGCAGACCAATACATGGGCTACAACCCTAAAGAAACTCGGACAGCGAAATCCAACCCAGATAGACTATGTAGCGGAATCTCCATTTCCCTGTTGGCCACAAGGAGTTCTCGCATCTGCTCCCATCAATAAATTGATGATCATTGCAAAAAGAGAAAACCACACACACAGAACATACACAGAACCTTCCATATGTGGGCAAACACTCCTCATATGAGGGTCTCCACACTTGAAGCACTAGACCTTGCCCTACTGTCAAGGGAAGTTCCTAGACCCCTGGGATTGATAGTGAGGTCTATTATACAGTTTCCTCCACTCCTCATGCCTCGGTTTGGACCAAGATCATCCGCCAATCCTCTACTGTTGTGGGCGTTGAGCTTCTACCTCAATCTTCATCTTTTTCATCACTCTGGCCTTCTCTACCAGCACAGCAAAGTCCTTGATGGATAGTAGGGCTTCCATCAAATGGATATCTCCCCTGAGATCGTTTTCAAACTTACGGCATCTCCATTCTTCATCAAGTGGCATAGTGTAAAAGCGACTGAGGTGTTTAAACCACTCTGTGTACTCTGCTTCTGACTTGCCTCCCTCAGTCAGCTGGAGGAACTTCACCTCCTTAGCATATCAGACGTTGTTTAGAAAGTACTCGGAGAGGAACTTCACTCTAAAGGATTCCCATGTAATTGGCTCCTCTCTCTCTTCCATGATGGATTTCATACTGATCCACCAATGCTCGGCTTCCCCAGTAAGCATGTACACTGCAAAGGCCAACTGTTCTCCGTAGGGCACATCTTGGCGTCAAAAACCATTTCCATATCCTTCAGCCATTGGTCCGTGACGTCAGGACTAGTCTTGCCTCCAAACTTCACCGGGTGATACTTCAAGAAGTCCTCCAAACTCCATTCCCGTTCTAGGGGTCGTGGTTCAGGACTAAAGGCAGAGGCATCTTTCCTGTTCTCCTCCACCTATCGGAGGGCTTCAATATGCTGCCTATGGGCATCTTCAATAGCTACTTTTGCAGCCTCCATCTGCTGCATCACCAGTTGTTACTGCTCCAGCGATGTTGTTTTTCGCTGCATTGATGCCTCATGTTGTTGCATCATGGCAGTACTCTACTGAGTCATAGCCGCCACCATGGTTTCTATCGCCCTGGCGATATCTGGTACGTCGCTCTAAGAATATTGAGGAGTTCTACGCGGAGGTGCCAGATCATTGGCACATAGGAAAACCATTAGTCAAACTTGATCAAACAAAAACATAACTAAAGACACTAAGAAAACACAACAAAAGTTAAGCGGACACCCAAGTCCACAGACTCTAAGGAATGACCGCTCTGATACCATAAATGTAACACCTCATTTAAATAATAATCTTAATTAAATGAAATGCCACACAGAATAATATAAGAAGCAGGTCAGGCAGTATAATATCACTCCTTACAAATATCCAATGTAATAAAAATGAAAATATTGAGGCACACCACGATGCCAATACAAAACAAGTATGAGGATCAATAGTATTCAAAATGAATGCCCAATGGGCAGATCAATACATGGGCTACAACCCTAAAGAAACTCGGATAGCGGAATCCAACCCAGATAGACTATGCAGCGGAATCTCCATTTCTCTGTTGGCCACGAGGAGTTCTCACATCTGCTCCCATCAATAAATTGATGATCATCGTAAAAAGAGAAAACCACACACATAGAACATACAACAAGCAAAAAGGGTAAGCTAGAGTAGGAAAAACATTTTATCATACGATTACATACATTTTCATAATCAAAGATACATGCCTAAGCCAATCATGTGATGACTCGCACACAATACACTAAGACTCAGAGACGACTTATCTGGATACATATAATTAGTCGGATTCACTGGTTGCTTGCACTTGTGGTGGCCTCTACTGCTCTACCAAGCTAATTGTCAAAGGGTCTCATTCTACCACTCACAAGGTTAGCCTTAAAGTGTTCCAGGCCTCCTGTTACTCTTCTCACTTAAGTCAGTACGCTCTACGTGAGACTAACTGACCCTTTAGAGTGTCAAGATCAAATCCTTACCTTGAATCCTTAATAAATTATATAATGAGGCACCACCACGAAACTTCCACTAACAGGAGTCATGAAATTACGTCCTAACCAATGAGGCACCACCATGCAACCAACGTGGAATTACATCCTGACCAATGAGGCACCACCATGAGATCTCACCTAGAGATTCATGGAATTACGCCCTGACCAATGAGGCATCACCACGAAACTATCGTGGAATTACATCCTGACCACACCAACATCATGTTCCATCAATCAATATAACATTATTGCTCATACCAATTCCATGTCATTTTCATAACCAACCATCCCATACTCATTACATGCCAAGATCATGTCAAACTCATCATTCACAACCCATAAACCATTTTACTCATGCATATTCACTCTTCACATGCTATAACATAACAATCCAACCAAACATGTGGCAAACACCCAAAAACAAAGAAGAAAACAAGGCCCAAACACTTTCTCGCCCAGCTCTCGCTCAGGCTAAAAGGCCTCGTGTAGCATCCCGACCGGATATTACGCATTTAAATAATAAAATAAAGAAAATAATAATTAACTTCATTTAATGAAACATCATTTCCCAAAAACACGAGAAATTTAAAACTTTTATTACACTAGTACTAGTCCAAAAACCATAATTATAAAATTCCATTATCATTATAAAAGTCTAGTAATGTAAAAGACTACAATTTATTCAAAACACAGTAAAATCATCAAAACTCGGATAAATTCTTTTCCCAGAGTAGCCCATGCTTCGAGCCTATGCCTCACCAGAACCACCTACAATATCATCTGATCACGTGTATTGCATACATGATCATCGTCAAACACAAGCAGATAGGGTGAGCTAACATAATAAAACATATAGGTATATATCATTCAAATGGATATATAAAACACATCGAAAGAACACATCCTTTCGTCTCACATGGGCACAACTAAGTTGTGATGTCAACTCACATTAAGGAATTCCATCTTTTCAACCCACATGGCCACAACCATGTTATAATGTCGAAATCACTCAAGAATTTCCCTCATTCGTACCACATGGCCACAAGCATGTTATTTGTGTTCTACGTCTTCTAATCAGTACCTCAAGATGTCTTACTGCCATACCTATCGGCCACAACTGATAGAGCATGTGTAGGAAACCATGCTACGGATCACATACCGTAACGCCAGGTGGAGTTCCTAATACGAACATAGTCTGTAACGTCCCAAGACTACCAAACTCGTCAGCTATTTACTGAGGAGGGCAATCTATCTGGACCCTCGCTTGAGCGAGCTCCTTCTCGCTTGGGCGAGACCATCCTTCGCCCAAAACTAATATGCCTCGCCTAGGCGGTGAGTTTAAACATAACCCGTCATCCATCGAATTCTCGCCTAGGCGAGGGTCTCTCGCCTGAGCGAGATACTCTTTCACCCAATATAGGGCTTCACGCCTGAGCGAGATGCTCAAGCACAACCTCCCAACACTTACGGGTTCTCGCTTAGGCGAGGCACACTCGCCTAAGCTAGATGACCTATCGCCCAAGGCTAGAATCCTCCACCTGAGCGAGACGCTCGAGCAGAGTCAGTGTTCGAGTCTCTGCTAATCTCGCCTAGGCGAGCCTGACTCTCTTGAGCGAGAATTGCAAACTCCGACCATGTTTACGCACACAAGCACCAGGAAACATGCCTCAAATCACACTCTAGTTCATACCAATCAGTGGAAAACAGTGCAACCAACATATAACCATAATTGATTCCCAATATGATCACCGCAAATTTGAGTTTAAAGCCTAAACAACATATACCCCTAAACCCTTATCATATTCATACAGCGGTATACTGAAATTACTCATACAACATCCTAAAAACAATCAATCAACCTTCAAGGCATATCATATATGCATAGCACGAAATTCCATGGCTTATAAGCATACAAACATACAGTCAGTTCATAAACCAAAGAAATCAAACGCAGTCTCAATTGCCACAATCCTCCTAACTCCCTCTCAAATTTTGCACATTTCGCAGAGCTGCCCTTCTGCTAGAGTTTTCTATGCCTTTTCACATTCAAGTCACAACCAATTTCTAGCAAAAAGAGTTAAATTTGGGTTCACCAAAGTTCGAACCCATACCATGCTCATCATCAAATCATTGCACAACCACTCAAGCAATTCATGTTTCTTGATAATTCCTATAAATATAGGGTTACATTATCACTCCACATGATCACTCATATTATTAAAAAATAATAATAAAACAAACAACACATAATTGACATACATAGGACACAAACTCAGGTCTTTTCACACAAAAAAGTACTCTCAACCATTTGAGCTAGCACTTTTCCACGTCACATCAATCAATATTTAATGTCATAAAGGCTCCCACTACCTGCATTTATTAATTAATTAATTTTCACATGTCTTACACCTCGCTCAGGCGAGAGGCTTCTCTTGCTCAAGCGAGCTCCTTTTGCGTAGGCGAGGGCTCGAAAAGTGGGAACAATGGCCTTAGACGAGACCTCATCGCTTGAGCAAGATGGACTCTCGCTCAAAACAGGAGCTAGTCTCCTGAGTGACAGCTCGCGCAGACAACCTGGGTGAGTTGCTTCTAATCTCGCCTAGGTGAGACACGCTCACTTGGGCGAGAAAACTAGAATCCTCCATTATTCACGTGTGCTCAGTTCAGTCCTTCAGCCATACCAACATACAGTTCATCCTCATACCATCATAAACTTCACCCAAGCATACAAATTCACGAAAAACAATAGGAACAAGCTAATATGACTTTAAAACGCAAAACCCTAACTTCCTTACAGAAAAAGCTAGTAGAATATCTCGACATCCAAACAAGTGAGTACGACAGACCACGAAGTAGATTCACGAGCTGAAAAACAACGGAACAGATTCGTGATGACAAAGCTGGAAATGAAGAAGGTACGGTGGAGAATTAACTTACGTGGACAAAAATGAGGTCGAGCTAACTTGAACTTGAATGAACTCCAAACCCTAGCAGAGAAACGTTGTTGTTCTAAGAGAGGGAGGGTGTTTTTCTGAAAGTGAAGTGAATGAGGGTATTAGGACAATTTAGGATCTTTGGCTCCCTATGGACTAACCTAGGCCTAACTGATTTGAGACAACTTTTAAACATTAGAGCTAAAATATAAGTGGGCCTTCCATTTAACTTTGAAGATATTTTAATCTACATTTTAACTCTAAAACGACAAAACAAACGTCTCTGGTAACGATGACATGGACCATGTTGCAGCGAGGGCGGGGGTTTTAATCTTGTTACAAGTATGCGAAGTGCAGGAAGCAAAAATCGATTATTAAAAACGCGTTAGGCCCATACAATATAGAAGCCCATAACGACTTTTTTTTTGTTAGGGCTACTGAATGTAATAAAGATTGTTCTTAGATTTGTTTTTCCTTTCCAATATTTTCCATCCTAATTATTTTCTGTATTCATCTAAATAACATATATTCATCCTTTATTTTTCTCTCTCTATTTTATTCCATATAAACATGTATATCTAACTCACGTTTCTCAAAACAATAACAAATATATTGTGAAAAATGAAAAGAAAAACTATTATAGAAAATATAAATACTACGTTAGTTAATTACATGCAAAGCCAAAAATTATAAGTGAGAGACTCTGTGATCTCAAAGATCAATTTTATGAGAATAAATTAAGGATAAAATTGCGTAATAAAAATCGGTGTTGTTGAATAAATTCATGAGACCTTTCCAGTTTCTGGGGTTTAAAGAAAAGTGTCATGGGACAGAAGGAATTTAGTTAATTTTTTTAATATTATGTAATAAAAAATTATCATATGATTGAGAATTATCAACAGATCATAGAAAATGTTGACACAATGATGGCATCTGTCTAACCTTTGGACAATCTTAATATTAAATACTTACTTTAACTTTTATTAAAAAATAAACTTAAAATGGGGAAAAATAGAACTCAAAAAAAAATAAAAATGAAACAGGGGCATGTATGTGATGAGTATATCATGGATTACTTTTTCGGTAGTAAAGATCAAATTTTCAATTTATTCTCATAACTCTTGGCCCGCCATGTATTTCATGGATCCAAATTGAGTCCAGCTAATATGCACTGTAATAATTAAGGATATGTTTGCTTGCTTCCTAAAATTTTTTAGGAAAAGAAAAGATTGAGTAAATTTATTATAAGTTAAAATTCAGACAACTTCAAAATAAATTTTTAAGAGATTAACATTTTTTTCTTTGTTAAAGTGTTTATGGTTTTTATTCCCAAAAGGTATTGTATAACGAAATAAACGAAAAGAAAGAATTAGTATCCAACCCGTAAACGTAGGGAAATTTGTTGTGGGAGAAAAAGAAGTGTTGCTTAAAAGTCATAGACTTTTAGGTAAGATTATTTTAAAGAATTTCTGTGAGAAAAAAAATATAGATCAAAAAATTAATTTTTTTATTAGTTGATATTATTTTTAGTACAATTTAAAAATAAAAATTTAGAAATATTATAAGTTTTCACACATTAACTAATATACAAACTAATTGTAACAATTTATTTTATTTTATTTTTTCACTAAAATTCTATAAGTCCTTACGAATTCATCCAAACACCTTTGTCAGAACCATGTAATTCACGCAGATAAGAAGAGAGAAAAAAAAGAAGAAGAAGAGACTATATTTATTCAGTTCTAAGCAAAGAAAAGAATGAAGTGGATGAATGGAGGCACAGAACAATAGCACATGCACTACGTATCTGTGAATCACATGACATAGCTCTAAGACCCTACAAAGTATAATTTTCTGCTTCCTTGAAGCTCATGCAATGTCATTAATGGTTTTGGCAGAGGGGTGTGCGAAACCCTAATCTTCTGATCTCTCCCATGGCAGCAACTCGAAGATGGTGTGCAGAAGGGCTCTGTGAGAAGAGAGAAAAGTGCACAAGGAAGAAACAGAAAAACAGGTATGAAGAATCATGAACTGAACTTGATTAATTTGTGTTCTGTTTTGGAACCAAAACTCTCTGTTACGGGAGA